>ERZ1649853.36-NODE-36-length-56554-cov-10.874653_pt1 | contig 56554 bp, 46 predicted proteins | sample MGYA00575353_ERZ1649853 | MGnify/ENA primary metagenome ERZ1649853 (study PRJEB40853, sample SAMN11349654) | freshwater sediment metagenome | isolation source: river sediment | host: Sediment | place: India: Okhla Barrage, New Delhi | collected 2017-02-21 ...
GAGCTTTCGGATTTTTCGCAATGATATTGTCAACACGAGGATCCAGGAGTATGTTGTCTCGCCCAGTTCCACAGGGTGGGTTTATGCGGAAACTCCAACGGATGTGGAACAACTACAGGGGTCCTTGTTCAGCAGGACAGTCATTCCTTTCCTGCGAAAAATAGCGGGTTTCCTAGGGCAATTTCTTTCCCTGGCTTCTGCAGAGCAGCTAAACTGGAAACTATCCATCATTCGCAATCCATTGAAACTGAGAGCTTTTGAATTCAATGGCATACGCCTGCTCGTTTTACTTGGTGGAATTGCACTGGCAGTTCTTCTGAATGTGAGAAGCGGTTTTCAAAACCGGCTTGACATGGTCGCCGGTGTTGGCTTGCTTGTGGTTGCCCTTCTGGTTCCCGAAGTCTGGCTGAATGCCCAGGTTCGCAGGGCGCAAAATGAAGCCCGGGCGGGATTGCCGGATGCATTGGATATGCTTTCTGTATGTGCTTATGCCGGTCTGGGTTTTGACCAATCCCTTCAACGAGTGAGTGAGTACTGGCATACCACGTTGGGTAATGAGTTCAAGCGGGTGGTGAATGAAATTGAACTGGGTGTGTCCCGGGCGGATGCCTTGCGCAATATGAGCAACCGGCTTCGCATCCCGGAATTATCGACGTTTGTAGCTGTCATCATCCAGGCGGATTCGTTAGGCATGCCAACTGCGGATGTACTGCATGGGCAGGCAGAGCAAATGCGCGTTCTCAGGCAGTTCCGGGCAAAAGAAGTTGCCAACCGTCTTCCAGCTAAAATGATCATGCCGCTCGCTTTTATGATCCTGCCTGCCTTATTGGCAGTGCTGTTTGCTCCAATGGTCCCATCACTTGTCGGTTTATTCGCGGGTTTCTAAGCACATTCCATCCAACAGACATTACTAATAGAGAGACTTCTTCATGACTGATAAGAGCACAGCAGACGAAAATCCGATCAAACCACAGGTAAATATCAATCCTGGTATTCCCCGGCAACGGGCACAGGAAGATTTGGAATTAATGGCGGATCCAGCTTATCAGGAATTGCTGGTTCGTTACCAGAACGCAGAATGGGACCAGTGCGGCAGGTTGATTGATAATTTGTTAATCCGCTACCCCGGCAAGCAGATCCTGGTTGAATTCAGAGCAGATATTGATATGCAATTAATGCTCAATAAAATGAGTGTGGAAAAAGCCAGGAATCGCAAGGTCAAGTCACTTTATTCAGTCCTTGCTGTTTTGGGGTTGCTGGCAGTCATTGTTTTGGTGATCACCTATTTTGTTAATCGCTCGCTGAAATCCTATCAACAGCAACTGACAACCTACCAGGTGCAGTTGGAACAGGCGCAGGCGGAAAATATCTCCTTGCTGGAAAATCAAGCCCGGTCTTCGCTCCAATCCGGCAAACCGGATGTTGCACTTGATATTCTGACGCAAATGGAAGAACTGGATCCGGATTACCCGGCACTGGAAAGTTTACGAAGTGAGGCAATTGCCCAGCAGGAGTTGGTAAACTCCTATGAAGAGGCAATGGGGAAAATGGCACTGGAACAATATGACGATGCCCTGGTTATTTTCCACCAGATTCGCACGGTGGACCCTTTGTTTCGCGATGTTGGATATCAAATCATCTGGATTGAGAATCACAAAAAAGTACTGGGTTTAATTTCTGCCGGTCAGGCTGCTTACATGGAAAAGAGCTGGCAGGATGCAATTACTGCTTATGAAGAAGCGCTGACATTGGATTCCACTGTGAACACGCCGGAAATCAAGGACCAGATGCTTTATAGCTATCTGAACAGTATTGTTGAAACGCTCAGCAAGGACGATCATACCATTGATGAGCTGGAGAGATCCGGTGTGTACTATCGAAAAGCGATTGCCTTGATTCCCCAGGACCGGAATTATATAGCCGAGCGCGAACGATTGCAAAGCCTGAGCCTGGAATTGCTTGTGAGCAAGAATTACCAGATGGCGAAAAACCTGCTATCTGATCCAAACCATACTCGGCTTTCTGTTACCAAGGCGATTAACTTTCTGAAATATGCCAGCGAGTTGAAACCCGATGAGCAGGTTTATAAAACTGAATTGAGCAAGGCTGAGTTGTATTTTTCAGCCCTGCAATACTTTGACCAGGGAAAAATGCTCCAGGCGGCGAATGTTTTGGAAGACCTTGCAAAATTTGACCGAACATATCCCAATGGTATGGGTCCTACATTATTGTACGAGGCATACGTAAGTCGGGGACTGCAATTGCACAAGGATGGATTTTACCTGGATGCGCGAGCCAGTTTTGAGGATGCGGAACTGATTGCGTGGGAACAAAGGGATAATAAAATCCAGCTGTTCCTGGTGCAAATAAATCTAGGAAACACCATTGGCAAATTGGAAAATTACCAGGATGCGGTTTCCTATTTTGAATATGCATTGAAAGCCATTGAAGATGTGGTTAATGCTGTGGATGACCCGGACTTCACGAGGGCATTATCTGCCGGAAGGGAATATGCCCAGACCGGGCAATATTATGAAGCATATTTTGCTTACCTGGAAGCTCTTGAAAAAATGAACCTGTTGTTTACATACGAAGATATTAACGTGTATAGCGGTGATACCTTAATTTACCTTGCCAGGCAGCATCACTCCACCATACAGGCAATTCAGATGTACAATGCAGTGGAATTTCCACTGATCACACGCAACCAGGTATTACGAATCCCTTATCTTCCATAGAAGGGGATAGTCTTTCATCCAATGCATCTGGGGAGAAACCCATGTTTACCAACCGACCAGCAATCAAGAAAGAAAATCAAAACCAAGCCAGTAACGGTACCACCAGCAATGATGGCGGTGCCGGTCCGGTGTCCAATGAGAATGAAGCAATCCTGCGGGACCTTGTTCAGAAACGACTACTGGCGGATACCAATGGCGAGGTGCCCATTGATGATCCCGTCAAGCTGAAGCAACTGATCGAGAAAATTTTTAACGAGATTCTTGTTGAAAAGAATCTCTTGTTAAACCGCGAAGAGCGGGTTCGTTTGCTGGAAAGTATCATTTCTGAAATCACCGGTTATGGTCCATTGGAACCGCTGCTCAACGATCCGGAAATTACGGAAATTATGGTCAACGGCGCCAATGATGTTTATATTGAACGGTTTGGTTTGATTGAATACACACCGGTCAAGTTTGAGGATGAGGCACATTTACGGCGGATCATTGATCGTATTGTTGCTCCCATTGGACGGCGTGTGGATGAAGCCTCTCCCATGGTGGATGCACGCCTTCCCAACGGCTTTCGGGTGAATGCCACCATTCCACCCTTATCTCTGAATGGTGCGGTATTAACGATCCGTAAATTTGCGGTCAAAGCATTTACTGCGGAAGATCTGGTGAATAACCAATCCATGCCGCCTGCTCTGGCAACCTTCCTCCAGGCGTGCGTGGAAGCCCGGATCAATACTGTCATATCCGGAGGAACAGGTACCGGCAAGACCACCCTGCTCAACGTGATGTCAGCGTTTATCCCTTCCAATGAGCGCATCATATCAATTGAAGACACTGCCGAACTACAGATTAACCAGAAACATGTTATCCGGCTGGAGAAACGTCCGCCAAATATTGAGGGCAGGGGCGAAATTACCATTCGACAGTTGGTCATCAACGCATTGCGTATGCGACCGGACCGAATTATTGTTGGCGAGTGTCGTGGTGGAGAAGCCTTGGACATGCTGCAAGCCATGAACACCGGGCACGATGGCAGCATGACCACAGTTCACTCCAACAGCCCAAGGGATGCTCTGCGCAGGATTGAAGTTATGGTCCTGATGGCTGGCATGGATTTGCCCCTGAAAGCTGTTCGGGAACAAATCGCGTCTTCCATTGATCTGATCATCCACCTGGAAAGAATGAAGGATGGCAGCCGAAAAGTGGTCCAGGTGACGGAAGTGCAGGGCTTGGAAGGCGATACCATTGTCTTGCAAGACATCTTTATCTACTCGTATACAGCCCTGCGCGATGGCAGGGTGATTGGAAGCCTGAAAGCAACCGGGCTGCGACCAAAGTTCATTTCCAAGCTTAAGGCTTATGGAATTGATCTACCGGATAGTGTATTTGCAAAATCCTGATCTTTGTATTACGAAAGTTTTAAGGATATATTTATGATGATTATTTGGGATTGGATTACAATAATTCACATATTCCAAATATTTATCAATTAATGCTTTTGTTTTGAGGACATTCGCTGTGAAAAAGATACTGGTTCTGTTGTTTTTGATGGTCCTCATATTCAGTCCCTTGAGTGCCCGGCAGGTAAAGGGGGAACATCAGCTTTCTGCTTCCAGCCAGGCAGATCTGCAGGAAGCCATTTCCATCTGCAAAAACCGGGTGAATATCCCGGATAGCGAAATGCACTGGCTATATGTACCTCAGTTTCCCTCGGAATTGCGGACGGACTTGCAGCTTGCTTTTCTTGCCGGACAGCTGATTTCCAATGGTGCCGTGGATGCTTCCTCATGCCCGGCGGGTGGTTTGCGGTTGGATGGGTATGCAAATGCCTGTGGTCTTGCTGCAGCCAACCCCCTGACGGTGGAATTGCAGAATGCCTTTGATGAAGCCATTCTCCAGGCGTGGAAGGATTCCGGCGTTCCGCCAGTACTTTTAAAGCAGATGATCCGTTACGAAAGCCAGTTCTGGCCGGGCAGGTGGGGTGAATATCATTTTGGATTGGGGCACCTGACATATTTTGGCGCTCATACAACTCTGTACTGGCGCCCCACTCTTTACAAGGAAATTTGCAGTGTTGCCGGGCAATGCGGTGACGAGATTGGATCCCAGGAAATCAATTATTATCTTAACTTGATGGATGCTTACTGTCCAACTTGCGAGAACAAAATTGACCTGCCCAAAGCGCAAAGGAGTATTACCTATCTTGCTGAAGCGTTGTATGCACATTGTGAACAAACTGCCAGGATTGTTTACAATGCTTCCAAGATGACGCCGGGTGCTGTGGTGGACTATGCCACCATTTGGAAATTAACGCTCATGGATTACAACGTCGGTCCCACCTGCGTTTTTGATTCTGTCAGTGCAGCATACAAATTTACGAAAAGCAGGGTAACTTGGTGGGATGTCAGTTACTTCACTGGTGACAGCCAGTGCCAACGCGGCATTTACTATGCCAACCAGATCACGGAAAAGTTTTATGATTTTCCACCCAAATAGTGCTGATTAATAAGTAAACAGTCGATCAGAGAAAAAACCGGTGAATTGGTTTACACCGGTTTTTGATTTAATCACCAATTGCCATCCTGATTTTTTTGATCTCATCAAACTGGCGTTTAAAAGCCTGCACAAGGGATGGGTCAAACAGGATATTACTGGAGTCAATAATCAACTGAAGAGCCTCCTCGGTGGCAATAGTCGGCTTGTAAGCGCGGCGAGTAGTAAGCGCGTCAAATACATCTGCAATGGCGCAAATTCTACCAGCCAGTGGGATTTCATCACCCTTGAGGTGGTTGGGGTATCCCGAACCGTCCCAACGTTCCTGGTGCGTTAGGGCAATGCTGGCGGCAACTTGAAGAAGAGGGGCGGGGGAACCCTCAAGAATTTTTGCTCCGTCAATGGTGTGACGTTCAATCAATTCCCGTTCATGATTGTCATATTTCCCATCTTTGTGCAGGAGATCCTCGGGAATCATGATTTTTCCAATATCATGAAGTTGGCAGGCGATGGCAATCATTTCGTTGTGCTGTTCTTCAATTCCAATTTCGCTGCCAATCAGGTGGCAATATCTTCGGATGCGTTCAATGTGCGGACGGCAGTCCCATTCCTTGATCTCTGCCATATAGGCAAGCCGCACAATTAAATCCAATTGTTCTTTTGTTCGGTTTTTGGGGTAATAATCTAACATGACGCAACCCTCACCTTGGGATGAACCCAAGTCAGCCGATGTACTCGGTATGGAAATGGATTCCTTGATAATGAAGGTTAGCAAATTGGAGGTGTTTTGTCAAGGAAAAAACATGACGGCAAATTGGGTGATCCGGATATCGAATTCTTATCCTGTTTTAGAATAGTCGCTGTACAATTACCCCAAGGAGAGTTGTATCATGGACCTGTATACCCCCAAGCCCGAACATAAGTTTCCCTTTGGACTCTGGACTGTTGGCTCCAGGGACAGCGATCCTTTTGGAAGTTCTGTGCGGCAGGTGGAACCCCCGCCAGAACTGGTGTATCTGCTGGCTGCTGTTGGTTCTGGGGAATATCGGGATGTGCAGGCTGCTTGTTATGCCGTCATCCGGTTGACCGGAAGCATTCAGCCGGATGATGAGAATACCCGTGCCTATGCCGGGTTATATCCCATTTTCAAGGAACTTTACCCGGCGCAACGCTCCAGCTTTCACCAACTGGGTGGGTTGTAGGAAACCCGCGAAACTGGATTTGAATATCCTGCCCGATGGAACGAAACAGAATGGAAAAACCAGGAGGAAATATCATGATGAAACGAATCCTTGGGAAAAGCGGGCTGGAGGTCAGCGCGCTTGGGATGGGTTGTTGGGCGATTGGAGGGGTCTTCTGGCGTGATGGAAAACCCATTGGCTGGGGGGAAGTGGATGATGCGGAATCCATCCGCGCCATCCGCCGGGCGCGGGAACTGGGGGTGACATTTTTTGACACAGCAGATATTTACGGCACCGGGCACAGTGAAATCCTGCTGGGCAGGGCACTGGCTGGTGAGCGCAATCAGGTTGTAATTGCCACCAAGTTTGGTAATGTATTTGAAGAAGGAAAACGCCAGGCATATGGGCATGATGTTTCACCACAATATATCCGGGCTGCCTGTGATGCCAGCCTGCGGCGGTTGGGCACGGATTATATTGATCTTTACCAGCTGCATCCTTCCGAAGTGGAACCGGACATTGCCATGCAGGTGTGCGATACGCTGGAATCCCTGGTAAAGGCGGGAAAAATCCGGTTCTTTGGCTGGAGTACGGACAATCCCAGCCTGGCACAGCTCTGGAAGGATAGCCCATCTTATGTATCTGTACAGCACCAACTTAATTTGTTTGAAGATAAACCGGCAATGCTCCAGGTGGTTGATGAATTTAATCTCGCCAGCATTAATCGCGGTCCTTTGGCGCGCGGGCTGCTGACCGGTAAGTTTCAATCCGACTCCACCATTCATCCCAATGACGTGCGCCGCGATTGGGATTTCAAGGCAGGCTTGCAGGCGCAGCGGCTGCAGGAACTGGCTGCACTTGAACCAGTCCTCACTCGGGATGGCAGAACTCTTACCCAGGCTGCCCTGGGTTGGTTGTGGGCGCGGAACGAGCACTGTATTCCCATCCCTGGCTTTAAAACGGTTGCCCAGGTGGAGGAAAATGTTCAATCCATACGATATGGAAAATTATCCGAGCAGCAAATGCAGGAAGTTGAATCCATCCTGGGGCGGTAAAACCAGTAGCCAAACAAGAAAAAAGGCAGCCTGTTCAACAGGCTGCCTTTGGTTTCCAAGTATTGATTTATTACAGGTGCATGCGGGTTTCAATTGCTTTGAGCAGGGTGGTAAATGCGTCGGAGAAGGATTTAACGCCTTCCTCCTCAAGCCGGGCAGTGACTTCATCCATGGAGATGCCCAATTCTTCCAACTCTGTGAATACCCGGAGGGCACCATCCAGGTCCTCTTCCAGGCTGGGGCGCACCATGCCATGGTCAAGAAACGCAACCAGGGTCTGGGGGGGAACAGTATTCACGGTGTGGGGACCAATCAACTCCTCCACGTAGATGACATCCCGATACGCCGGGTTCTTTGTGCTGGTGGATGCCCACAAGGGTCGTTGTAATTTCGCCCCCCGGGTTTGCATCGCCAGAAAACGTTCAGAACCGAAGATGGTCTTAAAATCAGCATATGCAAGGCGGGCATTGGCAATGGCGGCTTTGCCGGGCAGCCGGGCAGCTTTTTCAGCCAGGCTGCCGCCAGCTTCCACCTTTTTTTGCAGGCGGGCATCAATATGTGTGTCCACGCGGGACACAAAGAAAGAGGCAACCGATGCAACCTTATCCACGGGCAAACCGGCTTCCAGGCGTTGTTCCAATCCTGAAAGGTAGGCATCCATTACCTCTGCATAGCGCTGCAGGGAAAAAATCAGGGTTACGTTTACATTGATACCGGCAGCAATTGCACTGGTTACTGCCGGGATGCCAGCCCTGGTGGCAGGTATCTTGATCATCAGGTTGGGACGGTTGACACGCTCCCAAAGCTGTTTTGCCTGGGCGAGAGTCCCGGCGGTATCATTTGCGAGGTATGGGCTGACTTCTAGGCTGACATAACCATCCCCGCCGTTGGTTTCCTGGTGGAGGGGGAGAAACAGGTCTGCCGCTGCCTGGATATCTTGAATGGCAAGGGCAAAGAACACTTCCTCAGGCGTCATGCCCGATTTTACCAGCGGGGCAAGGCTTTCATCGTAATCCTGGGATTTTGTGACTGCGTTCATGAAGATCGTTGGGTTGGAGGTAACGCCGCGAATTTCCCCCCGCTGAATCATTCCGGCAAATTCGCCATTCTTCAGCAAGCCGCGTTGGATGTTATCGTACCAGATGGATTGACCGGCTTCCAGTAGTTTCAAGGTTGCATTCATCTTTCCTCTCCTATTGCAGGATTTCCAGTGCAGTTTGTTCAATGTTCTCCACCGAGAACCCCAGTTTTTCAAAGACAATTGCTGCTGGTGCGGAAGCACCATAACGGTCCAGACCAATCACGCGACCCCTCGTCCCTACCCAGCGGTGCCAGCCCTGGGTGATTCCGGCTTCCACTGCCAGCCGTGCTTCCACCTGGGGGAGAAGAACAGAATTGCGATAGGTTTCATCCTGCCCGGCGAAAAGTTCCCAGCTTGGGAAGGAAACAATTCTTACAGGGATCCCCCGGCTTTCCAGTCTTTTGGCAGCCTGGATGATCAGGTGGACTTCCGATCCGCTTGCCATCAGGATGATTTTTGGGGTGCCGTCCCCCAGGTCCGCCAGGGTGTAAGCACCTTTGCGCACACCTTCAGCAGGAGCAAGGATCGTTCTGTCCAACGTTGGCAGGGCTTGCCGGGAAAGTACCAATGCGGTTGGGCGATGGCGGTTCTCAATCGCAATTTTCCATGCCTCGCAAACTTCATTGGCATCCGCCGGGCGCAGTGTGACCAGGTTGGGAATGGAGCGCAAGGCTGCCAGGTGCTCCACGGGCTGATGGGTGGGACCATCCTCGCCAACCCCGATGCTGTCATGGGTGAAGACCCAGATGGAACCCAGGTGAGAGAGGGCGGATAGGCGGACGGCGGGACGCAGGTAGTCTGAAAACACCATGAATGTGGCTCCAAATGGAATGACGCCGCCATGATATGCCATCCCATTGACTGCTGAAGCCATGCCGTGTTCCCGAACGCCAAAATGGATATTCCGTCCTTCCGGGGTGGTTGCAGAAAATGCAGCCATATCGTTCATCCAGGTGTTGTTCGAGGGTGCCAGGTCTGCTGAACCGCCGATCAATTCTGGCAGTCTGCCCGCCAGGGCATTCAATACCTTGCCGGAGGATGCACGGGTTGCCAGTCCCTTCGCGTCGGCAGGAAACACGGGCAAATCATTCGCCCAGCCTTGGAGAAGTTTACCCTCAAGACGGCGGACCAATCCCTCCGCCAGTTCGGGATATTCCACCCGGTAGGCGTCCAATTGATTTTGCCATTCCTTCTCAAGGGCAGCACCGCTTGTCACTGCCTGGCGGAAAAATGCCAGTGCCTCTTCCGGAATTAGGAAACGGGGTTCCACCTGCCAGCCCAGTCGTTCCTTGGCACCGTTTAATTCCGCTTCGCCGGGCGGTTCACCATGTGCTTTTGGTGTTCCGGCACGGGTGGGCAGTCCGTAGCCAATGATGTTGCGTACCATGATCAGGGACGGGCGGGGATCCTGCCTGGCAGCCTGGATGGCGCGGTCAATGGCGTCCACATCCAGCCCGTCATCCACAGTTTGCACATGCCAGCCATAAGCTTCAAACCGTTTGCCCCGATCTTCCGAAAAGGTAATATCCGTGGATCCTTCAATCGAAATACGGTTGTCATCGTAGAGGTAGATCAATTTTCCCAATCGTAGGTGCCCGGCAAGGGAGGCGGCTTCCGATGCCACTCCCTCCATTAGGTCGCCATCGGTAACAATGGCATAGACGTAATGATTGATGATCTCAAACCCGGGACGATTGAAGATTTTTGCCAGGTGGGCTTCAGCAATTGCCATGCCCACCCCGTTGGCAAAGCCCTGCCCAAGCGGACCGGTGGTGGTCTCCACGCCGGGGGTTATTCCATATTCCGGGTGACCCGGCGTGATGCTGCCCCACTGCCGGAAGTTTTTGATATCTTCCAGGGTCACATCGTAACCCGTTAGATGCAAAAGAGAGTAGAGCAGCATGGAACCATGACCGCCCGACAGGATAAACCGGTCGCGGTTTGCCCAGCGGGGGTTGGCTGGATTGTGGTGCAGGTGGCGGGTCCAGATGGTGTAAGCCATGGGTGCCGTACCCATCGGCAGACCGGGATGCCCGGAGTTCGCCTGTTGAACACCATCCGCGGACAGGAACCGGATGGTATTGATGCATACATCTTGAAGTTGCCTGGATTCTTTCATGCTGCCCTCGCTCTGATGATTTATAACATTGTAATATCTCGGGCGGGGTTCGTCCAGCAGTTTAATCCTCCCAGCGGGTGTGAAAAACTCCTTCCCGATCCACCCGGCGGTAGGTATGTGCGCCGAAGAAGTCCCGTTGCGCCTGGGTGAGATTGGCTGGCAGCCGTTCCGAACGATAGGCATCGTAATATGCAAGCGAGGCACTGGTTGCCAACATGGGAATTCCCAATCCAATGGCGGTTTGTAAAACTTCCCGCCAGGCAGCCTGGCTGTTTTGGATGACAGTGCGGAAATGATCATCCAGCAGCAGGTTGGGGAGATCTGGCTGCGCAAGGTATGCCCGGGTAATGTCACCCAGCAGGGCGGCGCGGATGATACATCCTGACCGCCAGACGCGCACAATCCGGGAGAGGTCGAGATTCCAGGAGTATTCCTGCGAAGCCGCGCTGAGAAGCCGGAGTCCCTGGGCGTAGGATGTGATTTTGCTGGCATGGAGCGCCTGTTCAGCAGCGTCCACGAGGCGGCTGCGTTCGCCTGTATATTTTCCAATTCCGCCCAGCAGGTGGGCTGCCTGAACCCGTTCAGATTTTAAAGCAGAGATCATCCGGCTTTCCACGGCTGCGTTAATCGTGGGAATGGCAATGCCCAGGTCAAAGGAATTTTGCGATGTCCATTTCCCGGTGCCTTTCTGGGCGGCTTCGTCCATGATTAAATCCACCAGAGATTGACCTGTCTCCTCATCCTGCCGAGCCAGGATTTTTGCAGTGATTTCAATCAGATAGGAACGCAGTTCACGGGTATTCCATTCAGCAAAGATATCCGCCAGTTCCTGGTTGGGGATGCCTGCCCCCCGGTGAAGGAGGTCATAGATCTCGGCGATCAACTGCATATCTCCATACTCAATCCCGTTGTGCACCATTTTCACGTAATGACCAGCCCCACCCGGACCCATCCAGTCAACGCAGGGCATTCCATCCTCTGCTTTGGCGGATATGGCTTCAAACATTTCCCGAACCAGGTGCCAGGCTTCCACCGAGCCTCCGGGCATCATGCTGGGACCCCAGAGCGCCCCGCTTTCACCACCGGAAACCCCTGTTCCGATAAAGAGAAACCCCTCATTTTGGAGGGCTGCAGCACGGCGTTCCGTATCTGCAAAGTATGAGTTTCCCCCGTCAATGATCAGGTCGCCCGGCTGCAGGCAGGGTTTGATGGACAGGATTGCAGCATCCACTGGCGCACCTGCAGGAACCATCAGGAAGATGATTCTTGGTGGCGTGAGATTGGAAGCGAGTTCTTCCAGTGAAGAGGTCACCCGGATGGGAAAATCCGGTGGCAGGTGCGGGTCAAGGTCATAACCAACCGGTGCAAACCCGTTCCGGGCAAAATTCAGTGCCAGGCTCCGCCCCATCACACCCAAGCCCAGGATTCCAAGCGCATGGTTCGATTTCATACAATGACTCCGATCGTTTTGGGTATCAAATACATTTTTCCAACCGGGTTACCGGTGGGATTGAAGCCGGTAAAGAATTTCGCCCGCCTTTGGGACCAGTAAAATTCCTTCCGCTTCCCTGTTTCTCCAGGTATCCATATCAATTGCGGCGGGGTCCAGGTAACCGAGGTTTAATGCGGCACACTCTTCCGCCGGGATGCAGCTTGACAACGTTACCCGAACGTTGGGCTTTTCCACTCCATTGTCCAAAATTCCGGAACCGCGCACATGCGTGCTGTGTGCAAGCACCCCAAGGGGTATGTGTTTGAATTGCTCCCACTGGCTCAGGAAATAGGGCAACGTGTGGTAGCCAATCTCATGGATGTACTTGCCGTGAACAAGGCTGACTTCCCGAAGATGGGGGGCAAAGATGATCACTTCACCGCCGATTGCAACTGCCGGTTCCAGTTTGTACATTGCCTTGGCAGCCGTCCAGAGTTCATCATACATTGCTGGTGCACAGGACAATACCTGCTGGAAAGGTTTATCACACCAGCGGATATGCCGGTTGGCGGAAAAATCCGCGGCAGCATTCCAGGCATCGTGTACGTCTCCAATAAAAATCCCGGTCAGATCATGTCCCTCCACGCCCAAGGCTGCCAGTGTGACAGGCAGTTTCAGGCGGCTTGCGGCAGCATGGATCATCTCCCGGACCGGGGTTTCCTTAATTCCGATCGTACCGACCACTCCTGCCAATGCTCCCAGCCAGTGGGTGGCATTGATCATTTCCGGACCGGAGATTCCCGGAAATAGGTACTTCGCCCCACCGGAGAACCCCACCACCTCGTGGGGAAAAACGGGTCCGAGGATCAGGATGTGGTCGTATTCAAAAACCTGCCGGTTGATGCGGATGGGCACTGAATCCGGCAGGGAGGGGTGCCAGTGATTGCCCGCAATTTGACGGATTTCATCCTGTTCCATCACCCCCAGGGTTGTCAACCGGGCTGGATCATCCCAACAATGGTTAAACAAGCCAACTTTTGAGTACCGGTTCAGGCGTTCCTCGCGGGAAATCCCCACCAACTGCAGGAGATGTTCATCGGTGAGGGGAGGGTGGGTGCCCAGGGCAACCATAAAATCCACCTGGCGCACGTCCGACAGGATATCCACAACCATTCGAAATAATACCGGGAGTGGAAGGCTGCGGGTGTGGTCGGGAATCAACACCAGGACCTTTTGACGGGAAAACCTGCCCCTTAACCCCTTCTCCAACGTACGACGAGTGATGTCTAGCGACAAGCTGCCGGTTGTTTCAATTGCCTGGGCATGGATCATAACTTATCCTTTGGTTTCCACACACCTGTTTGAAAACAATCTCCATTGGGGCGTGGTTATACTCCGCTGTATGCTGAAAAACCACCGTCCACCGGGACTACAATACCTGTGACAAATGCGGATGCAGGTGACATCAGCCATAGGACGGTTCCCAGCAGATCCCGGGGTGCTCCAAAACGTCCCATGGGGGTATGATCCAGGATTTTTCTCCCCCGGGGCGTCAGGTCTCCAGTGGCAGCGTCTGTCATCAGGAACCGGTTTTGTTCTGTCAGGAAGAAGCCGGGAGCAATTGCATTGACACGGATGTTGGGGGAGTATTCCTGTGCCATGTGAACTGCCAGCCACTGGGTAAAGTTGCTGACCCCTGCCTTGGCGGCGGAATATGCGGGGATGCGGGTGAGGGGGCGGAAGGAATTCATGGATGAGATATTGAGGATAACCCCCTCGCCCTGGCTTGCCATCAAACGTCCAACAAACTGTGAAGGGATAATGGTGCCCAGGAGATTCAGATCAAATACCATCCGGATGGCTTCCGGTGGAAGATCAAAGAACGATTTTTCGGTGCTGGTGGTGGCATCAGGCTTGTTGCCCCCGGCGCCGTTGATCAAACCATCCACCCTGCCGAAGGCGTTGCCTGTTGTTTCAATTGCAGCCCGAACCGATTCGGGTTGCAGGACATTCACCTGCACGGCAATGGATTTCCCATTGGCGGGTCTGGCTGCAAGTTCACTAACCAGCTTTTGGGCGGCTTCCAGGTTGTAATCCAGGATGGCAAGATTGGCACCACAGTCAAACAACCCGCGTGCCAATTCACTGCAAAGCACTCCCGCCCCCCCGGTGATGGCAATGGTTTTACCGGAAAAATCGAAATCGTTGAGGATGCTGGTGCCGTTCATGGTCACCTCTTTAAGAAATGGTAATCATTTTTATAACATTCTACCTGTAAATTTAATAATGTCCACCATCACAAGATGCATATTGCAACTGTATGCACATTTTGTTCATTGGTTGATCTCCCTCCCAATGTTAATTATTTGGATGTATGATTAATCGATCCCAAAAATTATCATTTCCGCTGGTTTGGCGGAAGTCCACTGGACCATACGAAAGGACATTCTCATGACAATCCTCAATATACCAATCCATGGAGCCATTGACCTGGCTTCGCTGGGCGCGCTGGTTCACCGGGTGGATCCCGGCGTGGTGCCGTTTCACAAATCATCCGAATGGACGATTCATGTCAGCGGGGGGGAGTTCAATGTAGCTGCCAATCTGGCGAATTGTTTCCGGCTCAATACGGCGATTGTCACAGCCATGGTGGATTACCCGATTGGGGAATTGATTGCCGAGCGGGTGCGGGCGATGGGCGTCCGACCTGTTTATAAGCACTTTGCCCATAACGGGGTGAATGGACCGAACATGGCAACCGTGTACAGTGACCGGGGCTATGGGATCCGCCCTCCGGTTGTTTTTTACAATCGCTCCAACGAAGCAGCAGCTTTGCTCAAACCTGGGGATTTTGACTGGCAGGCGATCTTTTCTGATGGCGTTCGGTGGCTGCATAGTGGGGGTATTTTTGCCGCTCTCTCAGAAACCACTGGGGAGGTGATCATTGAAGCCATGCAGGCAGCCCGGGCTGCCGGGGCGATCACATCTTTCGACTTGAATTACCGCGCAAAGTTATGGAATATCTGGGGCGGGGAGGCTCGGGCGCAGTCAATCATCCGGCGGATTGTGGAGAATGTGGATGTCCTGGTGGGCAATGAAGAGGACCTGCAACTGGGGCTGGGAATTCCCGGTCCAAATGTTACAGCAAAATCAAAACTCGATCCGGCGGTATTTATTGGAATGATAGACAATGTGTTGGAAAAGTATCCAAAGATCAAGGTGGTCGCAACAACACTGCGCGAAGTCCATTCCACCAACCGGCACAGTTGGGCGGCGGTTGCCTGGATGAATGGTCAAATCCATCTCTCCCCGACCGCCGAACTGGATGTGTATGACCGGGTGGGCGGCGGGGATGGGTTTGCTGCCGGGTTGTTCTATGGCTTGCTGACCGGCGAGGAACCACAGCAGGCTGTCAACCTGGGTTGGGCGCACGGTGCTCTACTGACCACTTTCCCGGGCGATACCACCATGGCAACCCTGGAACAAGTGCGGGCGTTTGTTAAGGGCGGCTCCGCCAGAATTCAGCGATAATTAGGGATATTCATGGATAACGGATTGGAGGTAGGATGAGCACCCATCAGCTGGCAGGAAAATTGGCACCCCACGAAATGCTTGTTAATGTTCCCCGCCTGGTATCGGCATATTACACCAATCAGCCCGATCCGGGTCAGCCAGCCCACAGGGTGGCGTTTGGCACATCAGGACATCGTGGATCATCTCACACCTATAGCTTCAATGAAGCCCATATCCTTGCCATCAGCCAGGCAATCTGTGAGTACCGCAAAATGCAGGGCTATTCCGGTCCATTGTACATGGGGATGGATACCCATGCCCTTTCCGAGCCCGCCATGTACACGGCGTTGGAGGTGTTTGCAGCCAATGCTGTGGAGGTTGTGATTCAACAGGGGTTGGGCTACACACCCACCCCAGTAATTTCTCTTGCCATCCTGACTTATAACCGGGGACGATCTTCGGGCTTGGCGGATGGTGTGGTCATCACCCCTTCACACAACCCGCCGGAGGATGGCGGTTTCAAATATAACCCGCCTTCCGCCGGACCGGCGGATACCGTTACCACCAGGTGGATTCAGGACCGAGCCAATCAAATCATGGCAAACGGGATGAAGGAAGTCCACAGGATTCCCGTGGAAAAGGCTCTCAAGGCAGCCACCACCCATCATGTGGATTATGTTATGCCGTACGTGGAAGGTTTGCGCCATGTTGTGCAAATGGATCAGATTGCTGCAGCCGGGTTGAAGATTGGAGTGGATCCCATGGGCGGCTCTGGTGTGGCATATTGGGCGCCCATTGCAGAAATGTACAGGCTCCAGGTGGAGGTGGTGAATCCCCGCGTGGATCCCACGTTTGCGTTTATGACGCTCGATCATGATGGAAAAATCCGGATGGATTGTTCCTCTCCGTATGCCATGGCGAGCCTGGTGGACTTGAAGGATCATTTTGATATTGCTTTTGGCAACGACACTGATTACGACCGCCATGGGATTGTCACCCGGAGCGTGGGTCTGATGAACCCCAACCACTACCTGGCAACCACCATCTGGTACCTGTTCCAACATCGCCCTGGCTGGGGCAGGGCGGTTGCCATTGGGAAGACACTGGTCTCCAGTTCCATGATTGACAGGGTGGCTGCATCCCTGGACCGCAGGTTGTGCGAGGTGCCGGTTGGTTTTAAGTGGTTTGTGGATGGCTTGCTGGATGGTTCATTTGGCTTTGGTGGAGAGGAAAGCGCAGGTGCGTCCTTCCTTCGGCATGATGGCAGGGTCTGGACTACGGACAAGGACGGCTTTATCATGGACCTGCTGGCTGCGGAAATCCTGGCAGTAACAGGCAGGGATCCGGGCGAACATTACCAGGAGTTGGAGGAAAGATTTGGTAAAGCCTGGTATGCACGCAAGGATGCGCCTGTCACGCCTGCGGGAAAGGCTGTCCTGGGAAACCTCTCACCGGAACAGGTGGAGGCTGGGCAGCTGGCTGGCGACCAGATCACATCCAAACTGACCCGCGCCCCCTTCAATGATGCGCCCATTGGCGGCTTAAAAGTGGTCACTGCCAACGGATGGTTTGCAGCCAGACCCTCCGGAACCGAAAACGTCTATAAGATTTATGCTGAAAGTTTTATCAGCCCGGAGCATCTGGCAACAATCCAACTGGAAGCCCAGGCGATTGTGGATGCTGCCCTGAAATCCTGAAAGTTGCACGGAGTGGAATGAAATGATGACGCGGTTAACCCATTTACCCAGCTGGCAGAAATTATCCCGGCATTACCAGGATATCTCACAACTGCATATGCGGGACCTGTTTGACCAGGACCCCCGGCGGTTTGAGCGATTCTCTGTGAAGCTGGGTGAAATCCTGTTTGATTATTCCAAGAACCGGATCACGGTCGAGACTGTCCCCCTGCTCATGGAACTGGCTCGGGAAGCAGGTCTTGATGAGTTTATCAGGGCGATGTTCTCGGGTGAAAAAATCAACAATACCGAGGAACGTGCCGTACTGCATGTTGCCCTGCGAAATCGTTCCAATACCCCTGTCATTGTGGATGGGCAGGACGTGATGCCCGAAGTCAACCGTGTGCTGGCAAAAATGCGCGCCTTTTCCGAAGCAGTACGGTCTGGTGAGTGGAAGGGCTATTCAGGTGAAGTCATTACGGATGTTGTGAATATTGGGATTGGCGGCTCAGATCTGGGTCCCAAGATGGTCTGTGAAGCATTGAAACCGTATGCCCACCCAGGGCTGAGCGTTCATTTTGTCTCCAACGTGGATGGCACGGATCTGGTGGAAACCTTAAAGCGGCTGAATCCCAAAACCACTCTGTTCCTGGTGGCATCCAAGACCTTTACCACGCAGGAAACCATGACCAATGCCCATTCGGCGCGTGCCTGGCTGCTGAAAACCGCTCATGGTGAAGCAGCGGTTGCGCATCATTTTGTAGCCATGTCCACCAATACTGATGCGGTCACCAGGTTTGGGATCGATCCCCGAAATATGTTTGAATTTTGGGATTGGGTTGGTGGTAGGTATTCCCTCTGGTCTGCCATTGGTTTGTCGATTGCCATCCTGCTGGGAATGGACCGGTTTGAAGAACTGCTGGATGGTGCGCATCAGGCAGACGTGCATTTCCGCACAGCACCCCTGGAACAAAATATCCCCGTTCTCATGGCGATGCTGGGAGTCTGGTATAACAACTTTTTTGGGGCTTCATCCCACGCCATCCTTCCCTATGACCAGTACCTGGTTCATTTCCCTTCTTATTTTCAGCAAGGGGATATGGAGAGCAATGGAAAGGGTGTCACGCGCCAGGGGGAGCCGGTGGATTATCCAACCGGTCCCGTGATTTGGGGTCAGCCCGGCACGAATGGTCAGCATGCCTTTTATCAGCTGATTCACCAGGGAACCCGGTTGATTCCCTGTGATTTTCTGGCAGCGGCAAACAGCCATAATCCGCTGGGGGATCATCATCCCATTCTTCTCTCCAATTACCTGGCGCAGACTGAGGCATTAATGCGGGGTAAGACAGCGGAGGAAGCGCGGGCGGAATTGGAACAACAGGGATATATGGGCGACCGGTTGAACACGCTGATTCGGGCAAAAACATTCCCGGGCAACCGTCCCACCAATTCCTTTCTGTATCCGCGGTTAACACCAGGTGTTCTCGGGGCATTGATTGCCTTTTATGAACACAAGATATTCACCCAGGGGGTGATTTGGGATGTGAATTCGTTTGACCAGATGGGAGTGGAACTGGGCAAGCAGCTTGCCAGGCGGATACTCCCGGAGTTAATGGACGCTTCGCCCATCACTTCGCATGATTCCTCGACCAACGGATTGATGAATACCATTAAGGAGTATCAGCAGAAACAATAAATACCCGGTAAATATCTGGAAGAAAGCACGCAACGAGGCGCTACAAGGGTGCCTTGTTGTTTTTTAGAGAAGCAGGAGGATAAATCCCTATTGTCTGGGTGAGCTATACCGGATTTATACCGAATTGTGAGGGGATTTTTATAAAATCAGGGTGGCTTTGAACTAACATGGATTTGAATACCAGGAGATATAAATGAAAAAAGTATGGATTATTCTTATTGTGGTGGTGATGACAATCAGCCTGGCAGGTTGCGGGACGTCTGTGGTTCCGGGATCATCCGTTTTGGAAACGGCTGCTCCATCGGAAAATTCAACGGTGAGCCAGGCGGAAACCACGGCAATGCCAACCGGCGCTGGCACGGTGGCGGAATCGATTGCAGAAAATGATGATACCCATGATGATGAAGGGGATTATCAATGGGATGCGTCAGATGTGGCAACCATTGCGTTGAATGACAGTACCATTACCGTTGAAGGGGATGGTGTGGTTGTGGATGGCAGCAGGGCAACCATCACATCTGCCGGTAACTACAGCATCAGCGGGAAACTGATGGAGGGGCAGATTGTTGTAGATACCGAAGCCGAGGAAATTGTCAGACTGATTTTTAACGGCGTGGAGATTCAAAATTCCACCAGCGCGCCGATTCATATTGTCAATGCGGAAAAGGTTATGATCGTGCTGGCGGATCAAACCCAAAATACCATCACCGACGGTACTCAATACCAGTTTGAGAACCCCGAAGAAGATGAGCCCAACGCTGCCTTGTTCAGCGCTGCCGATCTGACCATTACCGGGAGTGGTGGATTGACAGTATCCGGCAACTTTAATGATGGGATTGCCAGCAAGGACGGCTTGATCATTGCCGGTGGTGTTATCCAGGTCACAGCCGCGGATGACGGAATTCGGGGCAAGGATTATGCGGTGATCAAGGAAGGTACGCTGACCATTGATGCCAGGGGGGATGGGTTGAAATCGGACAATGAAGAGGATGCCACCCGTGGATATATCTCCATCAACGGGGGAGTGGTCAATATTACATCGGGCGGGGATGCCATCACAGCCCAAACCGATGTCATGATCACCGGCGGAAACATCACACTGGCTGCCGGGGCAGGCTCCACCTCCACGAACAACAATATTGATTCCATCAAAGGAATCAAGGGATTGGTCAGCGTTTGGATTGAGGGAGGAACATTTGTGATTGATGCGGATGATGATGCCGTTCACTCCAATGGGAATATCATCATCAATGGCGGCGAATTCCTCATCTCCACTGGTGATGACGGAATACATGCGGATACCGCTCTCACGATTAACGGAGGAAATATCCAGATCACAGAGTCTTATGAGGGACTGGAAAGCGCTGTGATTACCATCAATGCAGGTATGATTCATGTCATTTCCAGTGATGATGGCATTAACGTGGCTGGTGGCGTTGATGGTTCAGGGATGAATCCGGGTATGGGAACCCGACCCAACCGGGGCGGCAGACCGGGTGCAGCCGGACAGGATGCATTCGCTTACAGCGGGTCATACTACCTGTACATCAATGGTGGTTATGTGGTCGTTGAGGCTGGCGGAGATGGTTTGGATATCAATGGTGCCATTGTGATGACGGATGGCATGGTGCTGGTTCATGGTCCAACGGAGCAAATGAACGGAGCGTTGGATTATGACGGCGGGTATAAAATTACTGGCGGGTTATTGGTGGCAGTTGGCAGCGCGGGAATGGCACAGGCACCGGATCAATCTTCCAGCCAGTATTCGCTCTTGATGAACCTGAATTCCACCCTGCAAGCCGGCACCCTGGTTCATATCCAGGATTCCAATGGTGAGGATATCCTGACTTTCGTGCCCCGGAAAAATATCCAATCCCTTTCCTTCTCATCGCCCTTGCTGGAGGAGGGGGAAACGTACACGATATTTTACGGTGGAAGTTCCACTGGAACGGTTGTCGATGGTTTGTACCAGGGAGGATCGTATTCGGGTGGGACCCAACTTGCCAGTTTCAAGGTTTCCGATATCGTCACACGATTGGGCTCTGGTGGAAGCTGGGGCGGAAGACCTTAGGTCAATGGATATGGGTCTATACGGAAAATAAACCATTGGTTACATGGAATACGGTACGATGAAAATGGTTGGGAACGATGTCAAAATATGGAGATGGACCATGTATCAAACGCATCAGTTGAGAACCATGCCAGGCAAGGCAAACGGCAATCCGGGTGGGATGTATCAAACAGATGATGGAGAGCAACTGGCAGCAATCCGGGAATTATCCAGCCTGGTGGGTGGATTTTCTCCCATCAGCCTGCCCGAAATGGATGCAGCAGCTTTATTGAACCGGATGGACACAAAATTTGTCCTGGCATCGGAGCAACTCCTGGAAGTGTTATCTGCTGTGCAGGAAGGATATCGTGTTCTCTCCGTCAACGGACAGCGGTTGAATCGGTACCGGACCCTATATTTTGATACACCGGATTTTCAACTCTACCGGCTCCACGTGACCGGTCGGGCAGACCTGTACAAGGTTCGCAGCCGCGAGTATATGGATTCCCACCTGTCTTTCCTGGAGGTGAAGCACAAAACCCGGAAGGATCGAACCGTTAAAACCCGAATTCGCACCGAGCAGCCCATTTTATGGATGAACACGGGTGCGGAGGAGTGGCTGGATCAGGTCATCCCTTATGACAGCCGGTTGCTGGAGCCCAAGATCTGGAATACATTCACACGCATCACGCTGGTTGATCACAATCGATCCGAACGCGTGACCGTGGACGTCAATCTCAAATTTTATACTGAAGACCGTGAGGTATCGCTGGATGGAATTGCCATTGCTGAGGTGAAGCGTGGTGGCAGGAACCAGGAATCCCTGTTCTTCCGGCAGATGCGGCTGCGCCGTGTCCAGCCGCAGGGATTCAGCAAGTATTGTATTGGCGTATCCATGTTGTATGAGGATGTCAAAAAGAACACCATGAAACGAAAGTTATTGAGACTAGAGAAAATGTCTGGAGGAGTGCATGTTGGGTGATATGGGTTCGTTCCTGCTGAGTTTTGCATTCAATTTCCTGGTTGCTTTTCTGGTTGTCAGGTTTATCTATTACCCCTCAACCCATAATAAGCGCTACATCTTTACCTTCCTGGCATTCAACACCCTGATTTACTTTGTGTTAAGTTTTATGAACAGTATTGAAATTGGAATTGGGGTTGGATTTGGGTTGTTTGCCATTTTTTCCATCTTGCGATACCGGACGGATCCGATCCCAATTCGGGAAATGACTTACCTGTTCATCATTGCAGCCCTGCCGGTCATGAACTCCGCCGGATCCAACAGCGAGGTCTGGTGGCAGCTCGTGGCAGCCAATGGCATCATCCTTGTCATCCTCTGGGTGCTGGAGAAGGAATGGGGTTTTCATTATGAAGCCACCAAGCGGATAACTTATGAGAGAATTGAACTCATTCATCCAGACCGGCGGGCGGAATTGCTGGAAGACTTGGAGACCCGCACTGGGTTGCAGATCAAGCGGATTTCCATTGGGAAAGTGGACTTCCTGCGGGACACGGCATCCATTGTCATCTACTATGATGACCCCACCCAGGAGCACTGGTTGTACAACCCGGATCCCGAAGTGATCGTTGTGGGCAAGGATGACGGCGACTAAGCCGGTCGGGTGGTGCGCATGGATCAGGTTGGTGATCGGATTGGATATAATAACACCATGAGCCGCAAAATCCTGGTGGTGGACGATACAAGAAATGTTCAGGTGTTGCTGAGCGATTTTCTGAGCAGCCAGGATTATGATGTGATCACCGCCTCTGATGGGCGGGAAGCCCTGGAAATGGTCCAGACGCATTCTCCCGACTTGGTGCTGCTGGACATCATGATGCCGAACATGGATGGATACCAATTTATCAGTCACCTGAGGCGGGAATCCAGCATCCCGGTCATTATGATCACTGCCAGGCAGCAGGAAGCCGACATTATTCATGGCTTTGATTTGGGAGCCGACGATTACATCACCAAGCCCTTTCGCCTGCGGGAACTGCTGGTGCGGATTCGCGCAGTTTTGAGAAGAGCAGCTTTTCGGGAAAGCCAGGAACAGATCCTGACAGTTGGGGATATCACGCTGGACTCCAAAAAACACGAGGTTCGCCAGAATAACCAGGTGATTGAGCTGACCCCCTTGGAATTTTTTGTACTGGAGATGTTGATGCAGTCACCCGGGCAAGTGGTGCGCCGGGCGGGATTATGCATGCGTCTGATGGAAAGTGGTTACAGCGGTTCCGAGGCGACGTTAAAAATTCATATCCGCAACCTGCGTCTGAAGCTCGGTGATGATTCTAACCAACCCCGTTACATTGAAACAGTATTTGGCGTGGGATACCGCTTCCTGGAGTTGGCTGCATGAAACATTCCCTGAAAGCCAAGCTGATCCTATCCTACCTTGCGGTGGCGTTGATTACCGTGCTGGTAGTCTCGGTTTTCATCCGGCTGACTTCGGGTCAATCCCTGATGAACATGGTGGCAGAGCAGGAAACTGCCCAACTGAAGGAGGCGGTCCAGTCCTATTACACCACCAACAAAACGCTGGATGGTTTTTTTGATGCATATATTCAGAACAACATGCAAATCCAGAATCCTCCACCGCCGGGTGGTTATGAAGTTCCACCGGTCATGCAGGATATCCGCGGGATTCACGGGCTGGTGGATACGGAATACCGTACCCTGATTCCAATGTTTGGCTTTGAGCTTGGCGTGGTAATGCCTGAGGAAATGATCAAGGATGCAATCCCGGTGGAGGTGGATGGTGAAACGGTTGCCTGGATTTTGCCGGACAAAAAATTCCAATTTAATCTAAGCAAGGAAGAACAGCTTTTCCTGCAACGGACAACCTGGGCAATTGCCATGGCTGCCCTGGCAGGTGTGCTGGTGGCAGTCGCAATGGGATTTTTGCTGGCTGGTGGAATGTTAAAACCAATTCGGCGTTTGACGGCAGCAGCCCAGTCGCTGGCACACGGAGACCTGCAGCAGCAGGTGCCGGTGACTTCGCAGGATGAGCTTGGATTGTTAACATCCACGTTTAACCAGATGAGCACTGATCTGGCTGAGGCGGATCAGAAGCGCAAGCGAATGACTGCGGATATAACACACGACCTGAGTACACCACTCCAAATTATCTCCGGGTACATGGAATTACTGGAAGATGGTGAAGTGACACTCAGTCCACAACGGATTGACATCATTAAGACGGAAATTGAACACCTGCGGCGGTTGGTGGGGGATCTGACGACACTTACCCAGGCAGAAGCAGGTGGATTGGACATCCAGATTCATCCTGTTCACCCCGGGATATTGATGGAACGAATTTATCAGGCTTACCAACCCATCTGTGCCCGGCAGGGTGTGGAACTGGTATTGGATATTCCGGAAGCAGTTCCTGCCATCCAGGTGGATGAAGGGCGGATGATGCAGGTGTTGAAGAACCTGGTGGAAAATGCCCTGCGGTACACACCTGGCGGTGGGCGGATCACGCTTGCTGTTCAGATTGCGGAGCAGGTTGAGCTTAAAGTCATTGATGGCGGCTCTGGAATTGAACCGGAGGATTTACCCTATGTGTTCGACCGGTTTTTCCGGGCGGATAAAGCCCGCGGGGCAAACTCGGGCAAAATGGGATTGGGGCTGGCGATCTGTAAAGCCCTTGTTACAGCGCAGGGTGGAACAATCCTGGCGGAATCGGCAGGAAGGGATCAGGGGACTACCATCGTCATCAGGTTTCCTTCTTCATAAAATCAGTGAATTCCGATCTGTATAAAAAACAACATTATAGTGTGCATTCCAGGTACATTGGCTTGTCCATCCTGTTACAAGTGCTTGACCATATTCCCCCCAGCCATTAATATCATTATAAAATAGTCTCTAAAACTAATAAAAGTGGGCTGTGTATGATTAATTTCTCGGGAATGAACCGATTGGAAGAACCGGGGTGGAGGATGGAGGAGAAAGCAGGATGAAAAAACGCTCGTTAATTAAAGGAATTGGCTGGGGGGTTTTGTATTTATTTCTAACAGTGGCACCGCTGTTTGTCATGTTGGTCAGTCCTGCACCAGGTCAGAGGGAATTCTGGCGGGAGCTCTCTGTCAGCTTTGGATTTGTGGGATTGTCCATGATGGCATTGCAGTTTGTATTAACTGCCAGATTCCAGTGGTTGAAATCCCCATATGGCAGCGATGTGGTTTATCTCTTTCATCGCCAGATTTCCATTGTGGCATTTTTGTTAATTATCTCCCATCCCATTTTATTGTTTGTGTTCTCGCCCTCAACAGTTTCACTTCTTAATATCTTTACCGCTCCCTGGCGCGCCAGGGCTGCTGTTGTATCTGTCTTGGCGTTGCTTGGATTGATCGGCTTCTCCATTTGGCGAAAAACCTTAAAACTTGATTATTACACCTGGAGAATCTGGCATGGCATTTTTGCAATCCTGGCAGTTGGAATGGCATTGATCCATATAGAATTGGTTGGATATTACCTGAATACTCCCTGGAAAAAGATCCTGTGGCTTGTTTATGCCGTTTTCTGGATCGGTTTACTACTGTACACCCGGCTGCTTAAACCATTATGGATTATGAGGCGACCGTATATTGTCGTGGATGTTCAGGAAGAACGAGGTAATGCCTGGACGATTACGTTAAAACCTGATGGTCATCAAGGTTTACGTTTCCATCCCGGTCAGTTTGCATGGATAAATATTCGTTCCTCACCGTTTTCAGAGAAAGAACATCCGTTTTCATTTTCATCCAGTTCGGAAAATACAGAAACAATTTCTTTTACAATTAAAGCACTGGGAGATTTCACAAAAACAATCAAGGATATTTCAGTGGGAGAGCGGGTCTATGTGGACGGACCATATGGTTCGTTTTCCATAGACAACCATGCCCACGCCAAAGCTTTTATGTTTATTGCTGGTGGTGTTGGAATTACTCCCATGATGAGCATGCTCAGGGCATTGTCAGATAGACAAGATTCCAGGCCACTCACATTGATCTATGCAAACCGTGATTGGGAAAGCATCACATTTCGGGAGGAACTGGAATCCTTAAAAAGGACACTGAACCTTAACGTTGTCCATGTTCTTGAACAACCTCCCCATGGCTGGAATGGCAAAACAGGATATATCAATCGAGACCTTCTGGAGGGCTTGCTCCCATCCGGCATTCAGAAAAATGATCTGGAAATCTTTATCTGCGGTCCCATACCCATGATGAATGCGGTGGATGGAATTTTAGGTTCGATGAAATTCTGGCCAGGTGACTATCATTCGGAGCGTTTTGATCTTGTTTAGGGAGGCTGAACGATGAGACGAAAATTGTCTTTGGCTTTCACCATTTTTATTGGAGCGATCAGTGTGATTCTTGCCCTGATCTTTGCTGCCATTCGAAGTGGATTGGTCCAGTAATTTTTTGCCAGTATTCAGGAAGAATGTGCCACAACCATGAACTGCATTTTCATCTGCAGCCTGGTTGATTGGGACTTTGCTTTTTCCGAGGATACGCGACTCCCATAGAATTTCACAATCACAAACCTTACAAGGGCTGGCGCAACCATGTCTCCTTATCATTCGTTCCCGTTTATATTGAATCCCCTGTAATGCGGGAATGGTAAACATTAAGATGATTTATTGATCTGCATTGAAAACCATTATTTGGATTATCCGGAAACATGGATGTGGGGGAACTGCCGGGCAAAAATTTACAATTGGGCAGCCATCCTCCCTGCAGTGCTATTCTGGCTTTGGAATTCATCCCGGATTGGTTGTCCCATGGTTTTGTATGCATTGTTTTTCAACCTGCCAATTCTCTTGATCCAAAGATATAATTGTCCAAAGGTAATGAAAATGATGGACCGCATTCGGATCAAATCCCGATTTGATGGATACCCAGGATGAATTGTCCCATCTGCAGCCAGTTGAAGGATGTGGAGACTTCGTTTTATAAATATGATGCGCCCCAGTATGATCATCCCCTGCCGGATGCTGCCGGGCAGTTGATCATGGTTGACAACGGCATGGAAGAGAATTTACAGGAACATCATGTTCGCTGCTGTCCGCTCTGCGGAACACTGTACAGGTATGATGTTTCTTATGAATATCATGTCAATGGCAGTGAAGATGAAGAACAGCTTGTCCGGATGACACCGGAGGAGGGTGCCCAATACTGCCGTTCTGAAGCCCGGAAACTGGAGAAAATCCGCCAGTGGATTGACCAATTAAAAGATGCTTATGGCAGCCTGGTGGATTTTTTTGACCGCGGGCATCCATCTTCTGACGATCGGGTGGAAGTCTTGCAGCAGATGGAGGAGTATCAGCAGACCATCAACCAGCAGGTGCAGGAACTTCAGACCCGGGTGGAATCACTCAGGCGGACCTGCCCACAGATAATAAACACCTGGGTTGCAGCCCATATAAAGGTCTGCCAGTTTTATCTTGATCAACCCATGGGGATGGATGTGGATGCCATGGTTGCTCATCATGTGGCAGAAACCACCCTGCAAGAATGGAAGCAATTCCTTGAAGGCGGCGAGGTATTTATTCGTGTCCATCCAACCTGGATGGAAGGATACCTGGAACGGCTGGAGGCTGCACTGTAACCGGGGAAATCGGCAACCTCACTGCCGGGTTTCTTGTTCGCCAATCAGGGAGTTTAATATCGGCAGGATTTCCAAAGCATCTCCCACAATACCCAGGTCTGCTATTTTAAAGATTGGCGCTTCGGGATCCTTGTTGATGGCAATGATGGTTTTTGAGGAACTCATGCCCACCACATGCTGAATGGCTCCGCTGATTCCAACTGCAATATATAATTCCGGTCCCACCGTGGTGCCGGATTGCCCAACCTGCAGGGTGTGAGGAATCCAGCCCTGTTCCACAATGGGACGGGTACCTGCCATCACTCCGCCCAAGCGGGAAGCCAGCTGGCGTAGAGCCTCCAGGTTGGCAGCTTTCTGGCAGCCCCGTCCCCCGGCAACAATCACCCTGGCGTCTTCAATGGATGTTTGGCTGCTTTCGTCTAAAAACTGGGTCTCAACCACCCGGGTGCGAATGGCTGCCTTGTTCAGGGTTACCGGAAAGCTTTCCACAACTGCCCGGCGGGTCTCATCCAGGGGTGGTGTTGGGAAGACATTGGGGCGCACCGTTGCCGTTTGGGGGCGGTTGTATGGAGTGATGATGGATGCCATGATGTTCCCCCCAAATGCAGGACGGGTTTGTACAAGTTGTTTTTCCTCATCAATTTCCAGGCTGGTACAGTCGGCTGTCAATCCCAACCGGAGGCGGGCAGCAACGCGCGGGGCAAAATCCCTGCCATGTGGAGTTGCACCATACAATACAACGGCAGGCTTTTTGGATGTGATGACGGCACACATCACCTGGGTGTACCCATCGGTGGAATATGTTTCCAACAGATCATGCTGGCACAAAATTACCCGGTCGGCACCGTACCTGCCCAGTTCCTGCCAGTCCACCTGGTTTTGCCCAGCAAGGACAACCGCCACCAGGTCTTGTCCCAGTTGATCGGCAAGCAGCCGCCCTTTCCCCAGCAGTTCCAGGGCAACCTTTTTGGGTTTGATACTGGTTCCTTCGCCTTCCAGTTCCATCCAAATATAGACGCCTTGATAGGATGCAAGCTCCTCCTGCGAGGCTTGTTTTCTTTCGATGTGCAGCGCGTGGAAACGGCAGATGTTCACACATGCACCGCAAAGCGTGCAGAGATCATTGACTTTAAGTTCGTCATTTTCAAAATACAGGGCACCAAACGGGCAGTTATTCAGGCAGAGCTTGCATGCGGCACAGAGTTGGTGGTCAATGGTAAGCATAAGGATCCTCCTGGAGGATAATTAGGGAAGGAAGTGGCGTTCCTGCAGGAAAGCCATGATTTCATGGGCGGCATCGGCTGCTTCAGGGCTCTCAACAATCCGGGTACTTTTCTTTTCCATTGGCGGAAACACTTTGACGACCTGGGTGAAAGACCCTTTCAATCCCAATTCCTGCTCCGGGATTTGCAATTCAGCAGCGGTGATGATTTGGACGGGTTTTTTGCGCGCATCCAGCACATCCTGGAAGGATGGCGCCCGGCGAACAACTTCGCCCTTGCTGACGGTAACCAGGACGGGGAAGGCAGCCTGGATGACCTCATATCCTCGCTCCACTTCCCGCTTCACACGGATATGCCTGCCGGAACTGGTTACCACGACTTCAATCCCATAGGTTATTTGGGGCAATCCAAGAATTTCGGCAATTTCCGGTCCCACCTGGGCGGTATCCCCATCAATTGCCTGCTTGCCGACAATCACCAGGTCAAAGTCCGGGATGGCGAACCGGATGGCGGAGGCAAGGGTAAAGGCAGTTGCCCATGTATCTGCACCGGCGAATTTCCGGTCTGTTACCAGAATACTCCGATCCGCACCAAGCTCCATGCTTCGCAGCAAAACATCCCTCGCCTGGGGTGGTCCCATGGTAATGGCGATGATTTCAGTATTGCCGAGGGCTTGTGCAATCCTGACCGCATGATCCAGTGCGTACTCGCAGAACGGGTTGAGGATGGATTTCACTCCCTCCCGTTTCAGCGTCCCGGTAACGGGGTCCACCTGGACGTTGGTTACTTCCGGAACCTGTTTGACACAGACAACGATTTTCATCGGGAGCCCTCCAGGGAAAATATGTCATTGGGATTGAGGATGCCCTGGGGGTCCATGGCATCCTTCACGGTTTTCATTTGATCAATCTGGGCGGGGGAGAACATGAGCTTGAGGAACTTCGATTTGATCTTTCCGATGCCGTGCTCGGCAGAGACAGCCCCGCCCATCTCCACTACTTTTTGGGCAAACAAGCCATATAACTCCATCCCTTTTTTTAAGTCTTCCATTGTTTTGGGAAGGATGTTCACGTGGATGTGGTTATTGCCGATATGCCCAAAAGCAATCCATTCCAATTGCAAGGCTTCACACTGGCTGCGGTACAGTTCCCAGATTTCCATCAGGTATTCATCCGGGACCGCCATGTCTGTGCCGAGCTTGTGTAGCCCGGGAATCTGTTTTTTCCTTTCTGCCAGGATGCTGTTAATGGTTTCAGGAATCATGTGACGGAATAATTTAAACCGGTCCAGCTCGCGGGTTTCATATCCAGCCCAGGAATTGGCGAGGCTGGCTCCACAACTGGATACGGTCTCATCAAGAGCCTGGTAATCCGGTGATTCGGCGCGGGGATCAAAACTCATTTCAATGAAAATGGCGGAATGTGCGTTCCCAGGGATGGCAGGCATGCCTACAGTGGATGGCTCTGATGTTTGCAGGTTTCGCAGTAAATCCAGGGCGTTGCCTGAATAAAATTCCAGAAAGTCGAGCTGCAATCGTTTGTCCGCTCGCAGAGCCTCAGTCAAACGGATTGCCTGCTCATCGGATTCGAGAAACAGCACGATTGAGACTTTATCCTCCCGTGGAATCAAGGCAACTTCCACCCGGGTGACAACCCCCAACACACCCTCCGAGCCAATGAACAAGTCAATCAAATCCATCTGCGGTGCCGCAAAAAAACCAGCCGTGCTCTTGGTTTTGGGCATTGAGTAATTCGGAATGAAAAAGGAAGATGCCTCGCCACTGGAACGATAAATGACAAACTCCCCGGCGGGAGAGGCAAAATACTTCCCGCGCGGGATGTCCAGGTACTCACCATTTGCCAGGAAAACCCGAATCCCGCGCACCCAGGCGCGGGTGGGACCATAACGGTAAGTCCGCGCTCCGGAGGCATTGGTGACAACCGAACCACCGAGTGAAGCACTCATCTCTGTTGGGTCAGGGGGGTAAAAATAACTGTTTGGATCCTGTTTGAATGCTTCCAGGTTCTGCCTTACCAACAGGTCTTCACTTTTTTCCAAATCTGGAAAATGCTTACTCCGCAGCATGGCATCGAGACCCTTGAGAGTCACACTGGTTTGAGCCTGGACACGCCATTCGCCGCTGGAGCGGTCATAAAAGATAGCTTCCACCTGGTCCAGGTGTTCCAGGGAAACCAGCGCCCCTTCCTGGGGAACGGATCCCCCCACCAGTCCGGTCCGGGCGGCGGCAATAGTCACCTTGATGTTTTGGCGGCTCATTTCCTGGAGCACAGCAGCCAGTTCAGCTTCATTTTTGGGGAAGAAAAGATAATCAAAGGGCTTGGGGGAAAGCTTGGATTCGTCCGACAGGTATACGGGATACTCCGATTGGATGGTTTCAAACCCCTGGATGCATTTCACCCGGGAGAATTCCGCCTGGGGGGCTGGTTTGGACTGGATCTCATGCATGTTAAGGGTTCTCCTTTGATCTTATTGTGGGTCTATGGTTTCTTGTTCCATGCCAGCCAGGATGGGCAGGAGGTGTCTCAGGTTGAACCGGGCAGCCGTATCAGCATCCGGTTGGGGTAAAAATTCTCCGGAAACATAATCATCATAGCCGGTACCGGCGAGGGCTTGTAGAATGGATGCAAAATCAAGGTGACCTGCACCCGGGTGCCAGCGGTTGGAATCTGCCACATGGAAGTGAAAAATCCGCCGTCCGCATGTTCGGATGCTTTGTTCAATGCTGCCTTCCTCGATGTTCATGTGAAAGGTATCCAGCAATAAACCAAAATTTTCTGCATTGACCATCTTCACCAGTTCCAAACCTTGAGAAACAGTGTTGATCAGAGTGGTTTCATACCGGTTGATTGGCTCCAGTGCCAGGCGGACCCCGTGATGACTGGCTTCCCGGCTGCACTCGGTAATGGCTTCGCATAGCCAATCCATTGCAGATGCGGTACTCACTCCTGGTTTGACGATTCCCCGCAACAGCCCGATAATAATGATTGCTCCCAGTCGGTCGGCAAGGGGAATATGGCTTTTAATGCGGTCAATTGCCGCCCTTCGAATTTGCGGATCTGGATCTGTAAATGAAAGACCTTCCTCCCCCCATGCCTGTCCGGTGCCAATGGCGGGAACCCGCAAATTTTGCCGGGCAAGGAGATGCACCAAGGAGTCTGTATCCACCAGCCTGGGATCCCGGATTGCCAGTTCCACTCCCTGGTATCCCATGGAAGCAATATTTGCCAGGTTGGATTCCAATTCGCCGGAGAAGGTGGCTGCCTGGAACCTGGTCTGCTGTGTTGATAAAACGATGGAGACTTTCATAAATTGGAGATCTCCCAAGGAAAATGAATGTCCACTCCCTGCTGGGGGAATGATGCGTCTGTTACCGGTTGGTTCCGGTATGGATGAAGAGGGGCAGCCTTGTTCATAGGCTGCCCCCCGAATCTTAAGATGCAATATAGGTGATTTTAACTTCCGACCGGTCGTTTTGCAGCCGCAGGATATTTTCGGGCAATTCTTCCAGCTTGATCTTCTTGGTACTCATGGGAGTCATATCCATGCCGGTTGCCATGCACTCAATAACGCGCGGGAAGGTTCCATGACCGGAATGCCCCTGGGCGCCAATGATTTGCGCCCGTCGCACCTGCAGGACTTCGCCGGTGACGGGCATTTTTGCCTCCGCCCGGGCAGTGACAATCACTTTGCTGTTCAGGGTTCTGCCTTCCCAGATGACCCGTTCAATGCCGGGGTAAACCACGGTGGGTAAACCGGTTGCTTCCATGAAGAGATCGGCTCCCATGCCATCCGTGATTTCCAGGACGCGGTCGGCAAAATCTTCCTTGAGCGGGTTGATGTGATAGTCTGCCCCAAGCTTCATTGCCATTTTTGCGCGGACGTCCTCGGTCTCGGACACAATGACCTGGGATGCGCCTGCCCGTTTCAGAATGGCACAGGCTGCAATCCCAACCGGACCAGCACCCAGGATGACCACGCGATCACCCGGTCGAATACCGCCACCGCGTTCAATCACTGCATTGTAGGCAACGCAGGTCGGTTCCACCAGGCTGCCAGCAAGGAACAGATTCTCCTTCGTATAATTCTTGCGCAGCGGTTCCAGGCTCCAGAGTGTGCGGGCGGGCAGAACCATGTATTTTGCATAAGCTCCATTGACATTAAAACCAACTTCATTCAACCGCTCGCAATGGTTTGGATAGCCGTCAGCGCAGGGTTTGCAGGAACCGCACCATAGCATTTCCTCCGAAGTGACTGCTTCGCCACCCTTAAAGGGCTTATTGGTGCGCTTGTCAAACGCTTTTTTCCCGGCTTCCACCACCACGCCGGAAAATTCGTGCCCCAGGATGCTGGGGAATCCGGTCAAGCCCGGGTAGAAGATATATCCATCCTGATCCGCCTGTGCCATGTGGACATCGGATCCGCAAATTCCACAGGCTTTTACTTCCAGCAGCACTTCATCATCCCCGGGGGTGGGAATATCATATTCGCGGATTTCAAACCTCGGGTGACGCCATACCTGGCTGCCCAGGTAAGTCTGCCTTCCCTCAATATCTTTTGAGCCCAGCTTGAAACCGGGTTTGGGCTCCCAATCCGCAACCAGGGTTACACCCAACATTTTACCTTTCATTGCATTTCTCCTTTATCGGTGTCGTTTTGGTACATTAAACTTCGGTTCCCTGACCAATGCGGGGAAGTCCATAGACCGGCTTCCAGCCCGGGCTGAGTGGTTCTCGCAGGTATGGCTCCATTTCCTTTTCGGTTCGCAAAGTGACCTCTTCCACGGGGGGGACTTTTCCGGCGGGGAAGGCTTCCAGGACGTGGTCATTCCAGAGGGTGAGGTATTTGAGAATGGCGGCGATGGGGCGTTTGGCTTTTTGGGCATTCCCGGATTTTGCCTTGCCGACCACACCTTCAGGCGTGGCGGCTATTTCGATTGCAAAATGCCCTTCGCCTTCCGACCAACGGCTGGGGCGCCCGAAGGGATCCACGGATTTATCGAAGTGACCATCCGGCAGGTAGCTTTTTCCCTCCGTATCCACAGCATAGTTCATGTCCACCATTTCCGGGTGGAGCAGCAGGCTGAGCGAAGTTTCGGATTCATCGGCATGGACAAAATTGGTGCCCATGGTGCCGCCGCGTTCGGTGGGGCGGAAAAATTCACGCACCCCGCGGTGCCAGTCAATCACCCGGAAGATGCCCGGCAGCTGGTAGCGCTTTTGGAATTCCTGTACAGCGGATTCCAGCATCCACAATTGCCCATGGTTGTTGACAATTAACTGCTTCCGGAAGCCGTCATTCCACAGACCCAGCATGACATCAATCATCATTTCGCGGACGACGTGCTCGCGCACGATCACGGTGCCGGGCATGCCCATATGATGATAGGGGTGTCCGCCGTAATTCAACGGGGGCAGCGCCAGGTTGACGGGTGCTCCGCGCTTTGCTGTGTACCGGCGGACACCTTCGCAAATGGCACTGACGTAGAGCGTATCTGCTGCGCTTGGAAGATGCTGACCATGTAATTCAGTGCAGCCCACCGGGATAAAGACGATGTCGTTCTTTTTCCGGTTTGCTTCCACCTGCCAGCGGGTGGTTGTCTGGATATAGGATCCTGGTTTGCCCCATTCAACAGGGGAGGGAATGCCATACTCTGCCAGGATGGCATCGATCTCTTCATCGCTGGCATCCCAGACCTGTTTCTTCAAACGACCAACCGCATTGTCTTCAAAGAAAAGATCGGGCTGGTTGGAGGGAAGATATCCTTCAGGGATTTGTTGACCTGTCATCGTGTTCTCCAATCGATTTTTCTGGGTTTGTTGAAACAATTTATCAAGCATCAAATTCGGTAATTTTCACGGGACGCTGCTCGTGGAAGGATTTCCATGCCGCATGCCCGATCACCACTGCCATGCGACCATCCCTGCCTGTCACTGGTGTGGGGCGGTCATCACGAACACATTCAATAAACGTCCGGACTTCCTCAATGTAGCAGGGAGCATAGCGCTGCATGAAAAAGTAGGGCAGTTTGGCAGCCAGGAATCCATCCCGGTTGCCCTTGCGGATGGTAGTTTCTGTTTCGTTGTCCGCCTGTGCGGTGCCTTCCGTGCAGAATACCTCAAGCCGTTGGTCGTATCCATAGACAGCCTGGCGGCTGTTGTCAATGGCACCGATGGCGCCATTGGCGAATTTAAGGGTGATAATGGTAGTATCCAGGTCGCCAAAATCATTCAAGCCGGGTTCGATCAGCACGTTCCCAATCGCGTATACTTCCTCCACTTCACCAACCTGGAACCTTGCCATGTCAAAATCATGGATCGACATATCCAGGAACATGCCTCCCGAAACGCGCAGGAACTCCATGGCGGGTAATTCCGGATCCCGGTTGGTGATTCGCAGGATGCAGGGGTTTCCGATCTGACCGGATTCAACAATTTCATGGACCTTTTGAAAGCTTTTATCAAACCGGCGGTTGAATCCCACCTGCAACTTGACGTGTGCATTTTCCACGGCTGCCAAAGCCTGATCAACATCCTCCAGCTCGAGCGCAAGAGGTTTTTCACAAAAAATGTGTTTGCCAGCTGCTGCTGCATCCTGGATGATGCGGGCGTGTGTATTCGTACTGGTCGCAATCAGAACCGCCTCGATGGAGGGGTCCGCCAGCAGCTCGTGGTAATTCTGCTCCACGCGGGAGATTCCCAAATCTTGCGCCAATGCCTGTGCCACTTCCAGGCGGATATCGCAAATGGCTGCCAGATTTGCCTGGGGTATGTGGCGCACCAGGTTGGCAACATGAACGCTGCCCATCCGCCCTGTACCAATGACGGCAATATTCACTTTTCGATTCATATGAAAAACCTCCTCCCTTTCACCTGAAAAGGAATGAATAAACAGCGGTATGAGTTATGGCTTCATCACAATCTTCATAGCTCGCTTGGGATGGCGCTCCAGGGTCTTCATGTCCAGCCCAAGGTCTTCAAATGCGCTGATGCCGTCATCAAGCGGGATTACTTTTGTGAAGAATGGTTCCATGTTCAAGCGGTTTTCCCGGAAGATGCGGATGGAGGGCACCATCGTATTTTGCCCCAGGTACAGTCCCAGGATTTTGGTTGCCCAGCGGGTGATTTCGTTGGGAATAACTGTTGCAGTAATGCTGGAATCCATGCCAAAGGGCAGTACCTTGCCGCCGGGGGTGACACACTTTAATGCCTGCTCGAAACCATTTCCCGTGGCTTCAATAACGATATCCGCCTTGCGACCATAGGTGAATTCAGTGATTTTTTGTACAACATCAACTTCGTTGGGGTTCCAGACAGTTAATCCGCACTGCCTGGCAATCTCAATCCGGTACGGATCAATTTCCGTAACGGCGACTTTTGCGGCGATATTTTTTGCAAATTGGGCAAACAGGTAACCGATGGGACCAAAGCCGATGACCATCACATAATCGTAGGGCAGCATCTGCAGGGTATTCATGCCGTTAACGACGGTTGCCAGGGTTTCCACCTGGGTGCCAAGGACATCGTCAATTTCGTCTGGCAGTACAAAGCATTGTTTTTCCGGTACCAGGCAGTATTCTGCATACCCGCCGTTGCGCATGACGCCCAGTGCGCTGGTCTTGATATCCACGCATTGGCTGGTGAGACCCATGCGGCAGAAATCACAGAATCCGCAGCGGATGTTATTGTCCACGGCAACCCGATCACCAAGCTTGACGTGGTGAACGTGGGAGCCAACTTCCACCACCTCACCGCAGAATTCATGTCCAAGGACCGTGTTGGGGCGGTAATGGTGTTTCCCCTCGATGATTTTGATGTCACTGCCACAGATGCCAACCGCATTGATGCGCAGCAGGACGTCATCCGGGTCTTTTACATGCGGGATGGGGAGCTGTTCCATTTCAACGCGCCCCACATCTTTCATAACCAATGCCTTCATTGTATCCATCTTAAATTCTCCTTGTTTTTGAAAAATTGCACACGTGTGCATTCATTTGATTTTTTGTTACTTGGGTGTTTGTGCGGACGCCTCCTTTAAGTGTTGGAAAAGGTTGACATGATTTTGGATGAATTTATACGGAATGGGAACGACCAATGGATCAGGATAAAAATGGTTCAAGGTGGCGGATAAAATGCCGCTCCAGGTTGGCTGCATACGCATCGGGGTGGGAGGTGAGAATTGCCATGATGCGGTCATAAAACAGGAAATTTCCGCCAGGGGTGCGTTCTTTTAAAACGGAACCGAATGTGACATGCAGGATTTCCCGGGCATCGAATTGCTCCAGTAAATCGGGTAAATCCATCTCATTCTCCGGCATGGGGGCGCATTCCAGTTGTGCGGAAACGTGATAACTTGCGCGATCGATTTCATAATGCTCACGGGCAAACAGGTAGATATCCCGGAATAAGCTGGGATTCAGTGCGGCAATGGTACGCAGTGCTTCCAGGTACGATGTGCCTGCAGTTTTCAGGTGCACCAGCCCTTTTGTCTGCCGCATGGCAGCTGGATAGATACTGAATTTGTCTGAACCGGAATGCAGGCTGAGTTTATATGGACCCAATCCCCTCGCAATGGCGGCATGACCAGCAATGTCCTTTTCAAATTCTGCCGGGTCGCCGAGATAGTCCACTCCCTTTTCAAACCTGCCCACATAACGCGGAGCCAGGCTGACCCATTGCACGCCCAGCCGTTTAAGCTCACTGGCAATATAGATATGTTCCGCGTGTGAAGTTGGTTGGTCGGTTTCATCAACAGATACTTCCAACTCAAATGGACGGGAGCCAGCGGAGAATTGCAGATGGCGGTACATCCAGACAACATCCCAAACGGCAAGCCCATATTTAACCATTGCTTTCAGCAGGGTGGTTTCATCAAAGTAGATCGAGGTGCTCTCCAGGGTGATGGACTGATTCAGCAAACCATTCCTGTCCAGCTGAAGATCACCAGGCAGGTTGGAAGCCATCTGTTTTAACTCTGCCAGACTGGCTGTTTCTGCGGCAGGATTGACGTAAGCACCCGGATCAACGGTGAAGAAAGTAAATCCTGCTGCCAGGCAATGGTCAATATCCTCAGGGGTTTTCAGGTGATCAGCATCGGCGCCAAAACCACCCCGCCAGCCTTCCTGGAAGACGCCCCAAATGGCATCATCCATGACCTGCCGGGGTGTTCGACCGGTGCGAGCCATTTCACGGATGGATTGCTGGGCAAAGATGGGGGCGATTGTCCCCCCGGTTTTTTGAATGGCGCGCACATGACCCGGTGTGGCAAGCCCCAGCCGGTCACCCATCCCCGCCGAGGTTTTTACCCCCAATAATTGGGGCTGCAGCCAGGGAAGCCGGGCTTGAAGGGCAGCGAGGTTGGAATGGGTGGGCTTGCACAGGACACCGGAACATCCCTGGAACTGGAATTTGTCTCCTAAAAAATCCATGATCTCCACCCCTGGAGAAAGCGGAACCACCACCAATTTCAGGCCATCCTCTGTGGCGGCGGCAGCATATTCGCATCCATCATGCTGGATCATCGATTTTGGAAGAATGGAAAGATTGCTTTTGGCAAGAAGGGATGGGTTAATTTCCATGGTCATTTCTTTTCCCTGTTTGTCAATCGGGCGGTGGATTGTCGAACCAGCAAATTTCCTTTAAGGGTGATCTGCTGGGGCTGGAAGGAGGGATTTTCCTGGTTGGAATTCAGCAGGGTTAGCAACAAACGGGCTGCTTCTGCACCGATGGATCGCTTGGGTTGATCCAGGGTTGTCAGTGGAGGATTGGTGTAGGCGGAAAATGTGATGTTGTCAAAGCCTGTGATGGACATTTGCTGCGGGACCTGGACGCCTTCCTGCTGGCAGCCCTTCAGGACGCCAATCGCCAGCATATCATTGAAACAGACGATGGCAGTGGGTGGTTTGGGTAAAGCCAGGAAATGCATGGCGCCATCCACGCCCAGTGCAGGATTGCTGCCCGGGACATGGTGAATATATCCTTCCAAAATCTGCAGATGGTGTTCCATCATCTCCGCCTGGTAGCCTGTCAACCGATCCAGGGTGGTTCGTCCAGACAGGGAATTACCAAGATAGGCAATGCGGGTGTGACCAAGCTCCACCAGGTGACGGGTTACCTGACGGGAACCGTCCACGTCATCATGATAAATGGAGTAATGGAAGTTTTCTGCTGCCTGGTGATTGACCACCACAATGGGAAAACCGTATTCCAATAATTGGCGGTTCTGGTTGGAGTTGAGGGATGACGAACAGATAATGACTCCATCAGTGCGCTGTTCCATCATGGTTTGGATGATCTTTTCCACCCGGCTGGGGTCGTGCTGGGATGCCGCGATGAAAAGGCTGTATCCGGCTTCCTGGGCGCAGGATTCGATGCCAAATACAATCTCGCTGAAGAAGGGATCATCAATGCTGCTGACAATCACGCCCAACACCAGCGATCGGTTGGTTTTCAGCGACCGGGCGGCTGCGCTGGGGAGATATGCCATTTCCCGGGCAACTTGCTGAATTCGGCGAGTGGTTGCAACAGAGATCAGCGGGTCGTTGCGGAGAGCACGGGAAACCGTGGAGTGCGAAACCCCTGTTCGTCTTGCGATATCTTTGATCGTGGTTGCCATGAGTGGGAAGCCTGCTTGCACACGTGTGCATAATGATAACTATAGTTTACACAGGTTTGAGAAAAATGTCAATACAATAGAAAGAATACTTGCAAAATTATGTAAAATGTCGTAATATATTTACAAATGAAAGTAAAATTACAATAATTAGAAAAATGTAATCGTCTGTTTTTCCTGGAGGACTCATGCAACCTGATATTGAAGCCATTTTTCTGGATGTTGGCAATACCTTGCGCATTGTTGTGGAAGATCCAGCCTTCCAGGAGAATGCTAGACAACAATTGATGTCCCTGGTGGAAGCGCAGGAACCGCCGGATGTCTTTTTTGAACAACTGGAAGCCCGCTGGAAACAGTATCGAAGCCAATCCAAGGTAACCTTGATGGAAGCCTCGGAAAGTGAATTGTGGACCCGCTGGCTTTTACCCCATTATCCGGCAGCCAAAATCAGGCCGCTGGCGGGCAGGCTGACCCGCCTGTGGCGTGATCATGATGGGCGCCGTATCCCAAGAGCAGATGCCCGGGAAACAATCGTGGAGCTTCACCGCCGCGGCTACCTGTTGGGGATCATCGCCAACACCATTACCGAAACTGAGATTCCTGACTGGATGGAATCAGATGGCGTAACTGACTATTTCCAAACCGTTATTCTTTCATCCCGGGTGGGATATCGCAAACCTGACCCGGCAATTTACTGGCTGGCAGCCAGGAAAATTGGGGTGGAACCCATCAAGTGTGCCTACCTGGGAGACAATCCCGTCCGGGATGTGGAAGGCACACGCGCCGCAGGGTTCGGGATGATGATCCTGTTTGAAGAACCAGCAACATTGGCAAAGGAGCCGCCCACCGGTGAGCATAAACCCGATTACACCATTCGTGAAACCAGGGAATTGCTGGACATTTTCCCTCCCCGCGTCCCGATCCAATAATCTGCCTGGGAGGCTGACATTACTGTGAACGATCATATTGAAGCCATTTTTCTGGATATGGGAAACACTCTCCGCATTTTAACAAAAAATGAGGAGCATCAAGCCCGGGCGCGGCTGAGAATCACTGAACTGGTTGGTACGGATGAAGATCCCCGGATATTCTGTGACCGGTTGGATGCCCGGTACAAGGAATATCGCAAATGGGCATTTGAAAATTTGCGCGAGGCACCCGAGTCGGAACTTTGGACGCGCTGGCTTGTGCCGGAATTTCCGGCAGACAGGATTGGACCCCTGGGGGTGGAGTTAACCTACCAATACCGTCAATCCATGGGGCTGCGAGTCATGGTGGAAAGCGGCAGGGAAGTGGTGTTGGAATTGAGCCGCCGCGGTTATATTCTTGGGATTATCAGCAATGTCATTACATCCCGTGAGATTCCGGATTGGCTGGAAGAGGAAGGCTTAACCCCATATTTCCAATCGGTGGTTCTGTCTTCTGTGATGGGAATCCGCAAACCTGCCCCGGAGATTTACCTGGAGGCAGCCAGGCGGGCTGGTGTATTGCCGGAAAAGTGTGCATATGTCGGTGATAATCTCAAACGGGATGTGACGGGCACCCGCCGGGCGGGATTTGGCATGGCAGTGATTTACATTAGTCCGGAAGAGCTTCAGGATGCAGAAATTACGGATGAGAACCGACCGGATGCAATCATCCATTCGTTTGCCCAACTCCTGGATATATTTCCGGGTGGTATCCATTTGCAGCAAAAATAATCCACATTGCCCCGGGAAGGGATGAAGTGAATAATATGAACACAAACGGCAGAGACAATGGAGGCAAGTTATTGGCAAACGCAGTCCGGCTGGCATATCAGCAGGGGCAGACGGATTATTCAATGGAGCCTTTTGTCCGGGTGGACCAGGCTGGAAAACCAGTGGGGATGATTCAAGATGGTGATTCGGTTGTTTTTTGCTGCCGGCGTGGTGAGCGGGAGGTGGAACTGACGGAGGCTTTTACCGAATCTGAATTTCCTCATTTTGACCGCAGTAACCTGACCGGGGTATATTTTGTCATCCTGACCCTGTATCATGAAAAATTCAAGGACCTCCCGGTGGCTTTTGCGCCTGTCAACCTGGCGGATACCCTGGGGGAGCTGGTCAGTCGGGAAAACCGCAGTCAAATGCGCTGTTCCGAGTCGGAAAAATTTGCTCATGTGACCTTTTTTCTTAATGGGGGGAACAATCGGGCATTTCCAGGAGAAATGGATGTTCGCATTCCGTCCCCCAAGGGACAGTCCTATGAAACCATTCCAGAATTAAGTCTGCCCCGGGTTACAGAGGAAGTGATTCAAGGAATTCAAAAGGGATATGATCTAATTATTACCAATTTTGCCAATGGCGATGTAATTGGACATACATCCAGCCGGGAAGCAAAAATCCAGTGTGCGGCGGCTGTGGATGTTCATCTGGGCAGGGTGGTGGAGGCAGCCATGGCGGAAAATTATGTAATTGCGATTACTGCAGACCATGGAAATTTGGAAGAAATGGTGACTGCTGAAGGTGCCGCTCATGTTGCCCATACCGCCAACCCGGTTCCCTTCCTCCTGATCGATCCGCAAACCCGTTTTCGGGCTCAGGTGATTGATGGGAGTCTTTCGGATATTGCCCCCACCATTCTGGGGGTTTTGGATATCCCTGTTCCTGAATCGATGACTGGCACTACCCTTGCGCCCGGGCATGAATTTGGACCTGGCAGGAAAATGCTTCTGATCATCCTGGATGGATGGGGAATTGGCAGGGAAGATTCCACCAATCCCATTTACCTGGCGGAAACACCGGTCTGGGATCGACTGGTTGCATTGTACCCGCCTTCCAGGCTGCAGGCTTCCGGTGAAGCCGTGGGCTTAAAAGCTGGAAAAACCGGGAATTCCGAAGCTGGGCACATGAATATCGGAGCGGGGCGTGTGGTTCTTCAGGATGATGTCCGGCTGGACCAGGCAATGAAGGATGGCTCATTCTACACAAACGAGGTAATTCTGAAATCCATTCGGCGTGCCAGGGAAAATGGCACCAGCCTTCACCTGATTGGTTTATTAACTGAGAAAAGCTCTCATGGCTCCATGGATTATCCGCTGGCGATTCTCCAAATGGCGAAAGATCAGGGTCTGGAGCGGGTTTTTGTTCACATTATCTTTGATGGAAGATCAACAGAACCAGGAAGTGCGCCTGACCTGCTGGAAAAAATGGAGATCCGAATGCGGGAGATTGGTATTGGGGAGATTGTATCGGGAATTGGCAGAGGGATTGCGCTGGATCGGGATGGAAATTACGGCAGGATTGAAAAAACGTATCGCTCTTTGGTCCAAGGGATCGGTCACCCCTATCCGGATGTGAGCATTAAATGACACACGGTTACCCGCTTGATCACCCCCGGCTTTTTTCAGAGTTGCTGTATCAAAAAATGATTCAGATCAATCCTGGCACGGCGGAATTGGAGTTATATGAATTCCGTTATGCCTTGGAACGCCTGATTCCTGATCGCGGATGGGAAGCCATTTCCTGGGGGGAACCAGACGAACTGGACAGGGTGATATGCCAGAGAAGTTTTTTTGAAAAAATCCAATTGAAGCCGGTGCAAAACGGCAAAATTGTGCTGGATGATACGATTGTCCACCTGACACGGCTTCTTTTTGCGGGGCTGGTAATGGACGTGTATCCCTTGGATTGGGTGCGGGAACGGTTTTATTTTGATTTGCGCAGTTTTCTTTTCTATGTAAGGACCCGGTATTTCACGCCTGCTGTGCTATCCCATTTTGGCGGCAAGCCATATCAAACTTTTCCATCCGGGCAGGTTCGGTTTGATGTACAGCAGGACATTGGATACAGGGAATATCAACTTGCCAACCGGGAGGTTGACGAAGCATTTATCCAGATCATCCGGAGTGTGGTTGCTGCAAGCGGCACGCCGTTCCTGATGACCATTGCCGGACCGACTGCTTCCGGTAAGACGGAAATCGTTGAACGGCTGCGCGGTGAAATGGAAAAGGACGGCAGGCGGGTCAATTCCATCGAAATGGATCATTTCTATAAAGATCGTGAATTCCGGGATGGGCATTCATTGAACCAGGAGGTCATTCATTTTGAGATCTTCCAGAATGCCATGCGGGATCTTATGGCTGGGAAGCGGGTCACCATCCCACAATATGATTTTTATGCAGCAACTTCGAGTCATGACCTGGAGGGCAGGTTGAGACCGGGTGCTGTGCCGCTGGAAATTTCACCTGCGGATATTCTCTTCCTGGAAGGGAATTTTCCATTTCATATCCCGGAAATTGCCCGGTGGATTGGATTGAAAGTGGTGTACCTGGCGGATGATCCGGTACGCTTGAAACGAAAGTGGAAACGGGACATTGATTATCGAAAAAAATATGACATCAACTATTTTTGCAACCGGTATTTTCGCACCCAGTATCTCCGGGCGGTGGATGTTTATCAACCCCTGATGGAAGTGTGCGATATGGTTGTAGACACCACCTCGGCAGCCATCTGGTTGTTGCCGCAACTTTCGCGTGAGCTTCATCCGTTGACCTGATTTGTGACAGAGGACCCCCCATGTTTCATTCTTTTTTTCAAAAACGCACGGTTTCATCGGATACCAAAATCGTGATGCTGATCCTGGATGGATTGGGCGGGTTGGCAAGGGAACCGGGTGGAAAAACAGAATTGGAAACGGCTTGTAAACCGAACCTGGATTGGCTGGCAAGCCAATCGGCGTTGGGATTAACAGTCCCAATTGGACCGGGAATTACTACTGGCAGCGGACCCGGTCACCTGGCGATTTTTGGGTACGATCCAATCCAATATGAAATAGGACGTGGCGCATTGGAGGCTTTGGGTGTGGATTTTGACCTTCAACCGGATGATATTGCAGCGCGGGGAAATTTTTGCACTGTGGATGAGAAAGGCATCCTGCTGGATCGCCGGGCAGGTCGTCTGCCAACCGAACAAAGTTCCCGGCTGGTGGATCTACTGAGAACCATCCGGGTGGAAGGAATGGAAATTCATATCGAAGTGGTGAAGGAACATCGTTTTGCCGTGATTCTGCGTGGCACAGGCTTGGGATCTGCTCTGACAGATACGGATCCGCTTAAAGTTGGGGTGGCACCCATGGAAGTCAGGGGCGGGGATGCTGCCTCCGAAACAACCGCTGGTTTGATTAACAAGTTTATCCGGCAGGCAAGACGAATTCTCGCAAACCAATCACCAGCCAATATGCTGTTGCTGCGAGGATTTGATCGTTTGCCCAAGGTTCCCCCATATTCCGAGATTTTTCACCTTCATGCTGCTGCCATCGCCATCAATGGAATGTATAAAGGTGTATCCCGCCTGGTTGGCATGGATGTCCTGGATGTACCAGGTAATACGCTCATGGATGAATTCAGCACATTGGAGCAGCACTGGAACGATTACGATTTCTTCTACCTGCATTATAAAAAGACGGATACTTGTGGAGAAAGCGGCGATTTCGATGGCAAGGTGGCTGCAATTGAAGAGTATGATGCCCAGTTGCCCCGATTGATGGCATTAAACCCGGACGTGGTGATTGTTGGCGGGGACCATTCCTCACCAGCCGTACTAAAATCACACAGCTGGCATCCAGTTCCGCTGATGGTGTATTCCCGGTATGTGCGGTCAGACGGCATTCCGGAATTTGGTGAAACAGCCTGCCGCAGAGGGAGCTTGGGAATCCTTCCCGCCCAGCACGTCATGCCGATTGCTCTCGCCAATGCAGGCAGGGTTGCCAAATACGGTGCTTGAAAGAGGCAAACCATGAACTGGAACAATATTCTGGATGACAAAATCGAGTTTTCCCGCTCACTGTATGAAAAAATGGCAATCATCAACCCGGGCGTATCTGAATTGGAGTTGTATGAGTTTCGTTATGCCCTTGAAGCGATGACACCAGAGAATGGCTGGGATTCCGTTGTTTTGGAATCCCAAAATGAGATTGAACAAAAGGTCAATCAGAGGGATTTTTTTGAATCCATCCAGCTGAAACCAAGGGATGGCAACCGGCTTGTATTGGACCCAACCATTGTGAAATTCACATGGATGATTTTTGCGGGTCTGGTCAGTGGATTCTACCCGGTGGAGTGGGTGTGCAGACATTTTTATTTTGACATCCGGGGATTTTTGTTCTTCCACCGCACCACCTATTTTACCGATTCAGTCCAGTCTTACCTGGGTGGAGCCCCATTGCGCTGCTTTGAACCACGTCAGCGCAGGTTTGATCGGGAACAGGCAATTGGTTATAAAGCGTTTAAGGAAGCCAACCGGGATGTGGACGAATATTTCATGGATTGTGTTTTGAGCCTTGCGCGGATTCATGGCAAGCCCATCCTGGTGGGAATTGCCGGACCGACAGCGGCTGGAAAGACAGAGATCGTTGCCCGCCTGCATGAAAAATTGATTGAAGCAGGTCAAACAGTCACCACCCTTGAAATGGATCATTTCCTGACTGATCGTGAGTATCGCGAGCAACAAGGGATCGATTCGTTGGGCAGGGAGGCGCTGCATTTCAATCTGTTTCTCACCTGCCTGGAGCAGCTTCGGATGGGCAGGAAAGTATCCACACCGCGCTACGATTTTGTTTCAGCCACATCCAGTCACGACCTGGAAGGTCATGTAAAACCTGGTTCGGCTCCATTGGAAGTTGATCCCGCAGATATCATCTTTCTTGAAGGAAATTTCCCTTTTTTGTTGGCAGAGGTTGCCAGGCATGTTGCCATCAAGGTTGTGTACCTGACAGATGATGCTGTCCGCATGAAACGCAAATGGAAACGGGATATGGATTATCGCAAGAAATATGACCGGGAATACTTTTGTAACCGGTATTTCCGTGAGCAGTTCCTGATGGCAGAATCTGTATATATACCGCAAATGATGACCTGCGACCTGGTGGTGGACACAACGGGCGGGTGTGTTTGGGCATCCAGACAGGCACGGCAACTCCTGGAACTGGGCGGGTTGGGGTGACATTTGTCATGTATTTAATGATGCAATGAAATTTTACTTGCAAAAAAGATATGCGTGCTGTATACTGTTGCAAATGTAAGAAATATTTCACAAAATAAATAATTGTAAAATTCCAAAATGAGAACAAATCAATAGTGAGGATGCCATGACCGAGGACGGCGACTTCCCGGGTGAGGATTTCCCTCAAATCATATCAAAGCGCTACAACGATCTGACAAAGAGTGAGAAACGGATAGCGGATTATATCCGCAAAAATCAGGATGAATGCGCATTTCTTTCTGCTGGAGAATTGGCGGCGCGTTTGGATCTCAGTGAGGCGACCCTGGTGCGCTTTGCCCGAACGCTTGGTTTTGCCAGTTATCCTGCCATGCGGGAAATATTGCAACGTGCGTTTCGCAGCCGGGTGACCCATTCAGTCCGGCTGCGGGGCAGGTTGGAGGAATTGCGTGAATCTGGTGATTTCTTCGAGCGGCTTGTGATTTCGGAAATGGATTACATGACGCAAGCCCTATCAACAGTGGACCGGGAGTCTTTGGAACAAGCCACGGAGTTGCTTCGTACCCGAAAAAAAGTATTTGTCTATGGTGTTGGTCCTTCCATATCACTGGTTGACTTGATGGAGATTCGGCTGGGGCGGTTTGGACGCCAGGTGGTGACGTTGACAACTGCTGGTCGGGAAATCCTGGAACCGCTCATCTTGATGAACGACCAGGATCTGCTGTTTGTCATTTGCTTCTTTGATGTTTCCCCCACACTGCAGTTTGTTCTGGATTATGCCAACGAAGTTCATTGTCCAGTCATCATGCTGACTGATACCCTGGGTTCCATGATTGGCAATCAAGCAGAGGTAGTCCTGGCTGCCAGGCGTGGACCGGTCTCTGAATTTCACTCCCTGGTTGTGCCAATGACCATCATCAATGCATTATTGCTGATGCTGGCTAGTGAAGATCCGGATGAAGTGACCTCCCACCTGGACAAATTGGATCAATTCCGGGAACGATTAAAGAATCTGAATAAATCTTCGCTTTCATAGATATTAGCCAAACAGGAGAGACGCATGGCAGTATTTGGAAAAACGGATCAACGATCACAGAAACTGTTTGCCTATGGACGAAGATTCTTCCGATGGCTGACCACACCGCACGTTTTTCTGTCCTTGATCATGTTGGTGATTATGTTTTACATGGTCATCATTCCACTGTATCGCATGATCATGACAACCATCACCGTGCAGGATATTGATCTGCGGGTGATCAAGGATGCAGAGGTGGGCGACCTGACCCCATATCACTGGGTGCGAATGTTGTTTGGTCAGATTGCAAAAATCATGACCTATGAGCCGCTTGTCCATTCCCTCACAATCTCGTTGGGGGCAACTGCCCTTGCCCTCACAATTGGGGGGTTAATGGCATGGCTGGTTGTTCGTACCGACATTCCTGGCAGGGAAGTCATTCATACGCTGGCAACCATCCCCTATATTATGCCCTCCTGGACAATTGCCATGGCATGGACAGTGATGTTTAAAAACCGGACATCGGGAGGTACTCCGGGTATCCTTGAATTTATCACCGGTGCTCCCACGCCCGATTGGCTTGCGTATGGTCCGATTCCCATCATTGTGAGCAGCGGCTTGCACTACTACACGTTTTTCTTCCTGTTTGTTTCTGCCGCCTTACTATCGATTGATTCGTCCCTGGAAGAAGCGGGTGAACTGGCTGGTGCCGGGCGGTGGGTCATCATGCGTAAAATCACTTTCCCACTGGTTCTGCCAGCCATTGCCTCCGGCTTTATCATGACCTTCTCCAAAACCATGGGAACGTTTGGTGGTCCCAATGTTTTGGGCGTTCCCGTCCGGTATTACACGCTTTCCACCATGCTGCGTTCGAATACCGGCATTGGAAATTATGGAGATGCCTTTGTTTTGGCAATTGTTCTGATCATGTTTGCCATGGTCACAATTATGCTAAACCAAAAAATGGTTGGAACCCGAAAGAGCTATGAAACGATTGGCGGACGCGGGTTCATGGCACAAAAAACGAAATTGCGAAACTGGAAGGGATTCATGATTGTCCTGGTGATCATTTTCCAGTTTATCATTGCTGTGCTTCCACTGGTCCTGCTTATTTGGTCCACCCTGATGCTGCGGACAGGAAATTACAGCCCCAGCAACCTGACGCTTGCCCATTGGATAGGTCAGAGTGATTTATCCATTAATAATGGTGAGCCGGGTGTCCTGTTAAACCCAAAGATCTACAAGGGGGCATGGAACTCCATCCGGCTTTCCCTTTGGACGGCATTCTTTACAGCATTGCTTGGTGTCATCCTGGGATATTCCATTGTCAAGGGGCGTGGAACCAGGCTGTCCAAAATTGTGGAGCAACTGGCGTTTATCCCATACGTCATTCCGGGGATTGCCTTTGGCGCAGTGTATATCTCCATGTTCACCAAGCCATTTGGACCCATTCCTCCACTTTATGGGACCTTTGCCCTCCTGGTGGTGGTGTCTGTTGCCAAGCATATCCCCTACTCCGCCCGCAGCGGCGTTTCCGCCATGCTCCAGGTGGGAAAGGAATTGGAGGAAGCCGCGGCGATTGCCGGTGCCACACCCTGGCAACGGTTTAAACGAATCATCTTCCCCTTGACGAGTACCGGATTTGTCTCCGGGTTCCTGATGACATTCATCACAACCATGCGGGAACTGTCGTTGATCATTCTTCTGGTCACGCCGTCCACACAGGTGCTGGCGAGTATGACGATGCGGTATATCGAAAACGGAAACGAACAGCAGGCGAATGCTGTCATTATCATCCTGATCTTCTTGGTTTTACTTGGAAACTTCATCATCAGCCGCTTCCGCGGCGGCAGCCTGAAAAAAGGGCTGGGAATGTAAATAAAGGAGAAACATGGCAACCCCGATCATTATTCGTAATCTCACAAAAAAGTTTGGCAATGTAGTCGCAGTGAATAATGTCAGTCTGACCATTGAGCCGGGTGCATTTCTGACGTTGCTGGGTCCCTCGGGATGTGGCAAAACCACCCTGCTTCGCTGCATCTCTGGCTTGGAAGACCCGGATGATGGTGAAATTGTCATCGGTGAAAAACTGGTATATTCCCACGTAAAAGGAATTTCATTGCCGCCTGGTCAGCGGGACCTGGGATTGGTTTTTCAAAACTATGCCCTGTGGCCTCACATGACGGTATACAAGAATATTACATTTGCACTGGAGATTCAAAAGCTGTCCAAGGAGGATATGGATAAGCGTGTCAAGGAGTCCCTGGCGGAAGTGCAGATGGAGGGTTATGAAGATCGCTATCCCCGGGAGATGAGTGGTGGACAACAGCAGCGGATTGCACTGGCGCGCATGCTTGCCTATCGTCCCAAGGTGTTCCTGATGGACGAACCGCTTTCCAACCTGGACGCCCGCTTGAGGATGGACATGCGGACGGAATTAAAACGGCTGCACCACATCTCCGGTGCAACGACTGTCTATGTTACCCATGATCAAATTGAGGCGATGACCATGTCCACCAACATTGCCATCATGAAGGAAGGTGTCATTCAACAAAATGACACACCGGACAAGGTCTATCACTACCCGGCTAATTTGTTTGTGGCAGATTTTATTGGAAACCCGAAAATTAACCTGATGGAAGGATGGGTGTCCGGACCGGGATCTGTGGACCTGGGCAAGTTTAATGTGCCCGTACGGACGTATAACAAGACCGGGGATGTTGTGGTTGGCATCCGCCCGGAAGATATCACGGTCAGCACCACACCCATTGATCATGGAGTTGAATTCCAGGCATATTCCGTCCTGCCTTCCGGGGCGGACACAACGATTATTGCCCGCAAAGGCGAAACGGAACTGACGGTGAAGGAAATTGGCGTCAGTAAAATCCAGATGGATCAAAAGATTTGGCTCACTTTTAATTCGGATGCCATTAACCTCTATGACAAGGAAACTGGCAATTTGATCAATGGCTGATTCACATGGGAAGGGCTGTTTCACCCGCCTTCCGTTTTGATGAGGGAAAGGAGGAGCAGGAAATATCACTGGTCTCGCACGTTGTTCCATCAATTGTTTTGTTGTTTCGTACAATCAGGAGGAAGGAAAATGAAAAAGGTATTTCAAGTTGCAGTAATCATCTTGGTTCTGAGCATGCTGGCGGCATGCACACAGACGACTTCTGCTCCCACCACTGAACCAGTGGCGACAGATGCTCCTTTGACTGCCCAGGAACAATGGCTGAAGGATAATCTGCTGGGCAAGTATGATACGGGTACCCAGGATTGGGCAGCCATTGAAGCGGCGGCAAACAAGGAGGGATTGCTCCTGGTGTATGCCAATTCCTCAAAAATTGAAAAAGCTGCCGAAGCCTTCATGGAGAAATATCCTAACATCAAGGTGGAAGGGTATGACCTGGGTGGGGATGATGTTTATCTCAAGACCGTGGAAGAACAGAAGGCTGGAGCCTTCACCGGTGATGTGTGGTTCAGCAGCGGCGGTCCCAACATCAAGGGTGAGTTGATCCCCAAGGGTTACCTGGTAAAATTTGTGCCCGATAGTGTCAAGGATTTGATTCCAGCAAATTTGCAGGATCCCCTGTTGACAGCCCGCTTTGGCGTCCGCATCCTTGCCTACAATAGTGAACTGAATCCTGATGGATGCCCCATTTCCAACCTGTGGGAGTTGACCAACCCGGAATGGAAGGGCAAGGTTCATATTGAAGACCCGCTGAATGATGCCTCCACGTTGGGGATTTTGATGACCATTGCATCCAAGAAGGATGAAATGACGGCAGCATATAAAGAATTATATGGTACCGACCCTGTCCTGGATGCAGATACACCGGATGCCGGATGGCTGTGGCTCAAACGCTTTGCACAGAACAACCCCATCCCCGAACCCGGTGGAGACGAGGTGGATTCTGCCTTTGCAACCCCGGGCATGACGGATAACCTGCTTGGATTCACGTCATATTCCAATTATCCGGATGTTTTGGATGGCGCGCTTGCCTTTGAACCCTGTTGGGATCTGAAACCGGTGGTTGGTGTCCAAACACAGGCTTACCTTGGAATTCTCAACCAGGCGCCGCATCCCAATGCTGCCAAGCTCTTCATCCAGTTCATGACTACACCGGAAGGTGCTGATCCATGGTTGAAAATTGGCAACTACCTGCCCCGCACGGATATCCCCGCTCCTGAAGGCGCATTATCGTTTGATGAGATCAACAAAATCACCTGGGCGTTTGATGATGGCTATGTCTATGACAACATTGTCCAGGCGCGTGATTTCTATTTGATCAACCTGGGGAAATAGCCCTAACCGGCTGCTTCTTGGGTGCATCCCGGACACGGGCGCGTTGCTGCTCGTGTCCGGGATCCAGGGATTATTCTGCAAAAAATTGTTATCCTCTCCTGCCCGGGTGAATTGTTTTCAGGGGCAGTGAATTATCAACAAGAACCGGGGAGCCTTGGCGGAATGATTAGAGCTGTCTTTTTTGATATGGGTGGAACCATTGAAACCTTTGGGTTTACCCCGGAATTGCGCATTCGGGCAACCGCAGGTATTCAGAAGATTTTGCAATCTGTTGGAATAGAACTTAATCTCTCTGATGTTGCATTATATACAGTTGTTACGCAGGGATTGAAACAATATCACGACTCGTGTATTGACAGCCTGGTGGAACTTTCTCCCGTGCAGGTGTGGAGTGATTATGTGCTGAGGGATTTTAATGTGGATCGAACCAGGCTGGAAAGTGTGGCGGAGCAGCTTGCCACGTATGTGGAACTAAGTTATTATGAAAGAAAAATGCGCCCGGAAATTCCCGCGGTTCTTGAGGAACTCAGGCGGATGGGGCTGAAAATTGGTTTGATCAGCAATGTCAACAGCCGGGGTCAGGTTCCGGCTAATTTAAAGCAATACCGGATTGATGAATATTTTGATCCAATTATCATGTCCAGTGAGTACGGGCGGCGCAAACCCGACCCTGCCATTTTTCATTACGCGGCACGGCTGATGAATGTTCCCGCAAGCCAATGTGCATATATTGGAGATCGAATCAACCGGGATATTGTTGGGGCAAGGAAGGCTGGATTTCGGTTGGCAATACAGATTATTCACGACTATGAGCATGGCGAACTGGAATGTGGGGCAACACCGGATGCCGTGGTGAATTCGATGACAGAAATTCTGGCTCCCTTGCAGGAGGAAATGAGCCGTTCCTTCCCGCGTGCAAACCAACCAGTCCAGGCGTTGATATTTGATGCAGGGGATATTCTCTATCACCGTCCTCAAAAGGGGAGCAGGTTTGATGAGTTTGTGCACAGCCACGGGATTGAATCTCCCGATGGATTGCAGGAGAAGCAGGATGAGCTGGTTCAAATGTGTTACCGTGGACAGATCAGCCAGGAGGTTTTTCGCGAATCCATTCTTGAGCTTTATGGAATAACGGACGAGGCTCTGCGGGAAAACGGCAGGAAAATGTTGGAGGAAGATGACAATGGGGTTGTCTTCTTTGAAGGAGTGCGTGAAACACTTGAGATACTTAAACAGCAAGGTTTCTTGTTGGGAATCATTACCGATACAGCCAACTCCATCTCCACAAAGTTGAGCTGGTTTGAAAAAGCAGGAATCGGGCATGTATGGGACTCCATCATTTCTTCGCAGGAAGTGGGTGTGCGGAAACCGGATCCAAATATTTACCGGGCAGCGCTTCAGCAATTGGGGGTTGCACCGGAGCAGGCGGTTTTCATTGGGCATAAGAAAACCGAACTGGATGGAGCACATGCTGTTGGTATGAAAACAATCGCCTTAAATTTTGAGGCGGGTGCGGCTGCAGATGTGTTTATTAATCATTTCCATGACCTTTTATCCGTCCCCCTGCTTGTCATGCATCCAAAATTGACTCGTGAGACAGAAGCATCATGATATCCATTCAAGCCATTCTGTTTGATGTCGGCGGAACCTTACGCGCCAATATCACCAAAGATCAGCGTGACTACTCGACCATCCGGGGGTTGATGGATTTTCTTGGCGAGGATGGAGACCCCGCTGTCTTCATTGAGAAAATCCAAAAAGGTGAATCCCGTTATCGCAAATGGTGCCAGAAATCCCTGTTGGAACTCACTGAGGCGGATTTGTGGTCCCAATTTCTCCTCCCCGATAAGCCGGTTGAGTTTATTCGAGAAAATGCAATCAAAATTAACCAGATGTGGCGCGATTCCCGCTTGAAAAATATCCTGCCGGATGCAGTGGAAACCATCCGCGAACTGGCAGCCAGGGGATATGTGCTGGGGGTGATCAGCAATACCACTTCGTCGTTGGAAGCACCCCGGATGCTGGAAGAACATGGAATTTCCCGGCTCTTTTCAGTGACCCTCCTTTCAACCGTATATGGCAGGCGCAAACCTCATCCGTCCATTTTCCTGGAAGCATCCAGGGCAATTGGCATTCCTGCCCATCATTGTGCCTATGTCGGCGACCGCCCATCGCGGGATGTGGTTGGCGCCCGGCAGGCGGGATTTGGTGAGATTGTTATGATTTCACACAACGGATCCGGTCACGCTGAAGCAGATGTCGATGAGGGTCTGCTGGAGGTACCAACCCCAGCCATGCAGCCGGATTACACCATTCATTCCCTGAGCGAATTGTTGAAAATCTACCCTGCTATCAGGCATTCATCGATCAATGAACAGAATCCGTATCCTGATTCCTCTGTTCTATATGATGCAGCCCTGTCCACGATGTGGTCTGTTGGTCAAAAGATGCCATTCAATCAGACATTTGTCACTGCCCGCCAGGCTGGATTTGCACGGTTTGAATTAAATCACCAGGTCACCCCGGAATTATATTCCCAGTGGGATCGGAACTTGTATTACATATCTACGGTGCATGATCCATGTCCGGCAATTTATCTGAATGATGATTTGAAGCAAAATGATTATATGATCTCCTCCCTGGATGAAAATTGCCGCAGGAAGGGTGTGGATCTTGCAAAACGGACCATTGAGGTTGCCTGTGAACTGGGTGCCCGATCGGTGGTTCTGCATCCTGGAATGATCATGTGTGATTGGTCCCGGGAAAACCGGTTGCGGGAATTATTTGAAAAAGGGTTAAAAGGAACACAGGAATATGAAGCTGTTCGGAACGACCTGATTGCTCATCGAAACCTGCATGCTCCTGCTCATTTTGATCAGGTTCAAAAAAGCCTGGTGGAGATTGTCAATTTTGCCCGACCAACAGGAATCGAAGTTGGGTTGGAAAATCGATATCATTACTACGACATCCCCCTCCTGGAGGAGATGCAGGTGTTGCTGGATATCTGTGATGAAGACTGGTGGGGGTTTCAATATGATTGTGGTCACGCCCAGACGCTGGATGCGCTTGGTTTGTGCAATCACAAGGACTGGCTTCTTCGATATTCCAGGCGCATGATTGGATGTCACTTACACGATGTGCGCGGGATACGCGATCACCAGATGCCTGGTGTGGGTGAGGTGGACTTCAGGATGATTGCCGCTTATCTCCCGGATGCTGCGCTCCGGACGCTGGAAGTATCACCCCGTTTGAGCATCTTTCAACTTAAACAGGGTATGGAAACCTTGTGCCAGGCAGGATGTGTTCAATCGATTAATATATTGGTGGAGGAGAGTACATGTTAAAAATATTCAAAAAACGGCGCAATGTGTTCATCACACTGCTCCATCAACAGGCAGCATTGGCATTGGATGGGATGGATGTGTTGAAAGCTTACCTCACAAAGCCAGACCAGGCACTTGCCGACCAGTTAACATCCACGGAAAAAGAGGCGGATGAAGCCCGCCGGATTCTGATTGATGAACTCAACCGCACTTTCATCACACCGTTTGACCGGGAGGATATTTTTGCGCTCTCCCGTGCCATTGATGATGTGCTGGATTATGCTTACAGCACCATGACGGAAATTGTCATCCTGAAGGTGAAGCCGACTGAATATATGGTCCGAATGTGTTCCCTTTTAAGGGATGCAACTTTTGAGTTGATGATGGCAATTGAACGGCTGCAGGATCACCCGGGCGTGGCTTCCGAGCATGCCCAACGCGCCAAGGCATTGGAAAATAAAGTGGAAAAGGTATACCGTGAAGCGCTTGCCGACATGTTCCAGGAGATTGATAGCATCAAACAATTGGTGAACGTAATGAAGCTGCGGGAGGTGTACCGCCACCTGAGCAATGCAGCTGACCGCGGGGATGAAGCTGCGAATGTGCTGGCTGATATTATTGTGAAGACCACCTAGGCGGGAATGATGCCAATCTCCTTAATTGTCCTGATTGCATTGGCAATCGTATTTGACTTTCTTAATGGGGTGCATGATTCCAGTAATATTGTGGCGACCATGATCTCCTCCCGCGCCATCCGCCCCCGCGTTGCCCTGGCGATGACAGCCATTGCGGAATTTTCCGGTCCTTTCATCTTTGGCGTTGCTGTGGCAAATACCATCGGGCATGAGATTGTTGCATCCGAGTATCTTAATATGATTGTCATCATTTCAGCACTGGTCAGCGCCATTGCATGGAATGTTTTAACCTGGCTTCTGGGGATTCCATCAAGCTCCTCCCATGCATTGATTGGCGGTTTGATTGGCTCGGTTGGTGTGGGAGCAGGATTTCATGCCATCCAGGCGTCCGGTGTTCTGAAGGTGCTTATCAGTTTATTTGCCTCTCCGGTGATTGGATTTCTTGCTGGCATCCTGATTGCCAACCTGATCTACCTGTTGTCCTGGCGGGCGTCCCCCCGGGTGAACGGCTTGTTTAAACGGCTTCAGATTATCACATCGCTGGGTCTGGCGCTGAGCCACGGAACCAATGATGCCCAAAAGACAATGGGAATCATTACCCTTGGATTGCTCATCAGCGGAAGGATTCCATCCTTCCAGGTGCCTTTCTGGGTGGTGGTGGTTTGTGCAGCTGCCATTGCATTGGGAACCTCGGTAGGGAGCTGGCAGTTAATTCGCACCCTTGGCTCCAAGTTCTACAAAATTCGCCCGGTGCATGGCTTTGCTTCCCAATTGACTTCTGCAGCTGTCATCCTGGCTGCCTCTTTGGTGGGGGGACCGGTGAGCACAACCCAGGTCGTCA
>ERZ1649853.37-NODE-37-length-55394-cov-7.597102_pt1 | contig 55394 bp, 53 predicted proteins | sample MGYA00575353_ERZ1649853 | MGnify/ENA primary metagenome ERZ1649853 (study PRJEB40853, sample SAMN11349654) | freshwater sediment metagenome | isolation source: river sediment | host: Sediment | place: India: Okhla Barrage, New Delhi | collected 2017-02-21 ...
CATCAGCCTGGTAAACGGACGCGAGGACGCTGTAAACACTTTCTTCAACCACAAGGATGTCAGAGGAGTCTCATTCGTCGGCTCGACGCCCGTCGCGAAGTGGATCTACAAGATGGGCGGGGAGCACGGGAAGCGGGTGCAGGCGCAGGGAGGCGCGAAGAACTCCCTGGTCGTCATGCCGGATGCAGTTCTCGACAAGACGGTCAGCAACATGCTGGCGTCTTTCTACGGCTGCGCGGGCCAGAGATGCCTCGCGGGGTCGAACCTCGTGGGCATCGGCAACATCGCAGACCCGCTCCTGAACAAGTTCGTGGAAGCCTCGAAGAAGATCAAGGTTGGGTACGGTCTCGACGAGTCCTCGAACATGGGCCCCGTCATATCGGGTCAGGCCAAGGAGAAGGTCCTCGGGTACATCGAGAAGGGCATAAAGGACGGCGCCAAACTCATCCTGGACGGGAGGGACATCAAGGTTCCGGGCTACGAGAAGGGGTACTTCATCGGGCCGACGATCTTTGACAATGTGACCTCTGACATGACGATTGCCAAGGAGGAGATATTCGGCCCCGTCGTCAGCTTCTTCAGGATGAAGAACCTGGACGAGGCGATCGAGCACATACACAAGAGCCCCTTCGGCAACGCGGCCTCGATATACACGCAGAACGGCAAGTGGGCCCGCGACTTCAGGTACAGGGTGCAGTGCGGCAACATCGGCGTGAACGTCGGCATCGTCGCCGCGATGGCTTACTTCCCGTTCGCCGGCTACAAGGACTCGTTTTTCGGGTCGTTGCACGGCCAGGGCAGGGACGCGGTCAGCTTCTACACTGACAGGAAGATAGTCATCACCAGGTGGTTCTGAATGGTTGAGTGCGAGTTCCCCGAATGCACGACCTTCGGCTCCGTCATACGGTTCGCCCTCGAGCTGGAGAAGGGCGCGATGATGGTCAACGACGAGTTCGCCAACAACGCCAAGCTGGCTGCGGGTTCGGATACATTCAGGGCGCTCGCCGCTGCGCACAAGAAGCGCGGGGATCTGCTGGAGTACACGAGACGCGAGAAGCTGAACGAGATGATACAGGAGCCTATCCAGGACCTCGACACCAGGAAGTACATACCTGACCTCACGGTGCCTGCCGCGGCGGACCTCAAGGCCGCTGCACATGTCGCCGCGGGAATCGAGGAGAAGTCCGCGATGTTCTACTCCGACATGGCTAGCATCGCGAAGAACCTGCTTTCCGAGGCCGCGAGGATAATGGAGAAGATGGCCAAGGAGAACCTGGCGAACAAGCAGAAGCTCGAGTCGCTCTGAACGTAAACCTGTGCAAACCCCTTAGCTTTTGCTCTTTCCCAACTCCGCGAAGCTATCGATCTTGATCTCGTTCAGCGATCTGGATGCGAGCCTGTCCAACAGGACGCGCACGGACGGGTCGTCGGCGTGGTACACCTTGACGCCTGCGTTCCAGAGCCTCATGAGGGAGTCGGGTCTGATGCCTGCGACCACGACGGCCTCGGTCCCTCGCCGGATGATGGCGTCGACGGGGTCTACGCATCCCGCGGAGCAGTTCTTCGTCTCCGCTTCGTGTTCGAAATTGCCATCAGGGCGCAGTTCGTAGTAGTCGAGGTAGTCAGCCTCTTCAAACGCTGTCGTCACGGCGACTTCTGGGCCGCCTGGTATGTTGCAGGGTATGCAGACTCTCATCGGACCGACATAGCGCAAAGCACCGGATTATCCTTACGCCGTGAACGCCTGCGACCAGGGAGCGCTATCACTTCTTCTTGACCGGGAACATGATCTTCGCGTAGATTATCTGCTGTCCGGCGACCATCTCGGGCTTCTTGGAATAGATCTCAATTGCCGGCGCGATGATGGTGTACCCCTTCTTCTTGATGAACTCGTCCAGTGTATCGTATGACTTCCGATACTCGCTTCTGGGGCCTTTGTGCGAGAGGGTCGCCACGGTCATCGCGGGAAGCTTGCGGATCTTTATATCGCCCTCGGGCTTGGGGTTTCCCTTCACCATGATCCCTATGTCTGTCCTGCACTTCTCAGGAGGGGTGATTTTCGGGTCGCTGTAGTATATGCCCATCGGATAGAATCCAGGGATTATCTTCTTGGTCTTGACCCACTCATATAGCCTGCGGATGTAGTCCTCGAACGGGATGCGGTCGTAGGGTCCGGTATATTCCAGGTATGCTAGCGTCGTGGCCTTCCTCTTCTCCAACTTCGCTGTTGCCATGTTCCCACGCCGATCTGGACTCACTCCAGGCATGATCATTCTGTCGCCGCATCCGGACGATCAGATGCCCAGAGCGTCGAGCGTCTGCTTCGTCGGGACTCCGTCGGCGGTCCAGCCCCAGAGCTTGTAGTACTCCTCGATCTCCTTGTCGAAGTCCGACTTGTTGACAACAGCTCCCTTCGAAGGGCCATCGTCGATGGGGAGCGTGAACAGTCTCTCAGGCAACGTGTCGTCCTTCTTCGTCAACCCCTCCCTGAGGTTGAAGAGCCTCTCCATCGTCCAAGACCTTGTCCCGACCTGCCTGAGCTCCTCCGCCGTGTACCCCGCGCCTGTGGCCAGGTTGACCAGCCTGACCATCTCGTCCCACGAGTTGTTGAAGGCGTTCCTCGCGCCGAATTTGCAGAGTATCATGCAGTCAAGGACCGTGAAGAACTCCTGGAAGTCCTTCAGAACCGGCGACTTCCCCTTGACGGTGAACCTGTCCAGCTTGCCCTGGAACAGCTCGGGGACGTACATCGTGGCCCTCAGGTGGCACGCTCCCCTGGTCGAAGTCGCGAACGCGAGCCCCATTCCTTGGATCCCCCTCGGGTCGTACCCCGGGAACTCCATACCCTTCACGTTCATCGCGTACTTGGCCGCCTCCGGTCCGTACTTCGCAGCGAGTCTCCTAGATCCTTCCCCGACAAGTCTGCCGAAGCCCTCGCTCTTCCCGGTGAGTTCAACGAGCTTCACGATCGAGGCGTGGTCGCCCCAGGAGAGCTTGATCCCTCCGGTGTCCTTCTCCGAGATTATGCCCTTCTCGAAGAGCTCAACCGCGCATGCAATAGTGTCCGCGCACGAGATGGTGTCGATACCATACTGGTTGCACAAGTTGTTGGCCATCAGGATGGACTCGAGGTTCGCGTTGCCAAGGTTCGAGCCGAACATGGCCAGGGTCTCATACTCGGGGCCTTCGGTCTCAACCTTGTAGTCCTTCTCTGCCTTCGTGAGGTTCCCGCAGTGCAGCGGGCAGCGGGCGCACGCCGTGTCCTTGGTCTTGTGCCCGTTGACGACTGCGTCCCCCCCGATCTTCTCGTACTCCGGGAAGTACGCAGTCTGGAAGTTCCTCGTCGGTATCGTGCCTGCCTTCCCTGTTATGCCGACGACCATCGAGGTTCCGTACTTCATGAAGGCCTGCGACTTCTCCTTCACGGTCGCGGTCGCAGCCTTGAAGCTCTCTTTCAGGCCCTCCGCGTCGCTCTGCGCGACATCCTTCGTTCCGTGGACGACTATCGCCTTGAGCTTCTTCGACCCCATGACCGCCCCGACGCCTCCTCTTCCGGCGGCTCTGTGGTGGTCGTTCATGATGGCCGCATACCTGACAAGCTTCTCGCCCGCTGGGCCGATGACGGTTGCCTTCGCCCCCTCGTGCCTCTTCTGCAACACGTCAGTGGTTTCGAAGACGTCCTTCCCCCAGAGGTCGGATGCGTCCATCAGCTGTGGTCCTGAATCCGTAAGCAGGAGATAGACAGGGTTCTTGGACTTCCCCTTGAATATGATGCCGTCGTAACCCGTCTTCCTGAGCATCGGGCCCCAGTGCCCGCCCGAGTGAGCGGATAGGATCGCACCCGTGAGGGGAGATTTGGTGGTCACATTGTAGAACCCGGTGAACGAGCCGTATGTTCCCGTGTAGGGGCCTGTCATGATGATGAGACTGTTCTCAGGATCGAACGCGTCTATCTTCGGCTTGTTCTCCTCATAGAGGATCTTCGCGGCGAGGCCTCGGCCGCCGAGGTATTTCCTCTGAACGTCCTTTGGTATCTCCCAATCTGCGAACTTGCCAGTAGTCAGGTCAACTCTCAATACCTTCATCTGCACGAGCCCCCGTGAGCGTCGTCCGAACGAATTGCGACAGCGTATAAAATAGTTTGGGACATTTCAGTTTTCACACCAGGTCCTTCGCACAAAATCCGCCAAAATGGTCTTTCGTTCGAACAATTGTACAATAGCACCCCTTTAATATGCAGGTTCGTGTTCGAGTCCACATGGACTTCGGCGGTGTGGGGCTCGAGTCGCTCCTGATCGTCGCGATTCTCGTCGCCATAGTCGCTTTCTTCTACTCGAACTTGGGCCTCGGGGGCGGACAGCTCTACGTCCCGATTATGGTCCTGTTCTTCGGGTCCGTTCTCGAGATGAGGGACATAGTCCCTCTGTCCCTGACATTCGCGTTCGTGACTATGCTAACGGCGACGTTCACCCACAACAAGAAGAAGCTCGTGGACTTCAAGCTCGGAATGACCCTTGGCGGGGCGGGGCTCCTAGGGGTCGCGATGGGGGTAGTGTTCACAATATCCGTCGAGGACAGCGTCGTCAAGGCAGGCTTCGCTGCCCTTCTGATAGTGGTCGCGACCAAGATGATGTGCGACCTCTACACGGCCAAGAAGGACAATCTGATCTCTCCCACATCTTTCTCGATGAAGCGGAAGCTTGCAGGAATGGGAGTCAGCATCCTGACAGGGTTCCTCGTGGGCAGCTTCGGCATAGGAGGAGGCGTAGTCAGCGTCCCGCTCATAATATACGTGTTCAAGTGCGAGCCCAGGCGGGCCATCGGGACCTCCGCTCTCATGGGGGCAATACTCACCCCGGCTGCGTTCGTCGCCTACTTCCTCGCATCTGAGCCGGGGACGACGATCCACTACGACCTCGCGCTCGTCCTGGCGCCCATTGTGTTCCTATTCGCCATTGTCGGGTCAACATGGGGGCTCCAGAAGCTGAAGACAAGGATGGTCAGGACGATATTCACGCTGGGTGTCTACCTCGCTGCGGCGACGATGATATACAGCATAATCTTCTCTTAGCCAGGTCGGCAGCTACTCGTTCATGCCCAACCTGTCGAGTATGAAGGCGAACTTGAACGCGTCGTTCTTCAGATGGTCGTATCTTCCGGAAGCGCCCGCATGGCCTTCCAGCATACCTATCTTCAGAAGGATCACGTTGTCGTCCGTCTTCATCGCCCTGAGCTTCGCTACCCACTTCAGGGGCTCCCAGTACTGCACCCTGGCGTCGTTCAACCCCCCGGTGACTAGCATGTTGGGGTACGCCATCCTCGCCACGTTGTCGTATGGTGAGTACTCGATCATGAACTCGTAGTGCTCCTTTATCGCCGGGTTCCCCCACTCCTCGAACTCCCCGACGGTCAGAGGTATGGTCGGGTCGAGCATTGTGGTCACGCCGTCCACGTAAGGGACCTCCGCGATGACCACCTTGAAGAGGTCCGAACGAAGGTTGGTCACCGCCCCCATGAGCAGTCCCCCCGCGCTCCTGCCCATGATGGCGAGCTTCTCAGGCGCAGTGTACTTCTCCTTGACGAGATGCTCCGCGCACGCGATGAAGTCGGTGAAGGAGTTCATCTTCTTCTCCATCCGACCGTCGGCATGCCACTTCCGAGTCATGTCGCTGCCGCCGCGTATGTGCGCGTACGCGTAGACGAACCCCCTGTCGAGCAGGGAGAGGATCGTGGTGTCGAACTCAGGCTTGGCCCACTCGAAGGTGCCGTACGCGCCGTATCCGTAGAGGAGGCACGGGTTCTGACCGTCCCGCTTCATCTCCTTCCTGTGCACCAGCGAGATGGGCACTCTTGTCCCGTCCTTCGCTGCGGCGAAGGTCATCTCCGCCACGTACTTGGACGGATCGTATCCGGGCACGTGCTGGCGTTTCTTCAGGTCTAGGATGCGCGTGGTCAGGTCGAAGTCGTAGACCGTCGTTGGCGTGACGAGAGACCAGTACTGGATCCTCAGCTTCTCGGATGTGAGGTCTGGGCTCCTCATCGGTGCGACGAAGTAGAGCCGTTCGGGGAAGTCTATGGTGTAGGACTTCATGTCCTTGAGGCTGCAGACCCTGACCCTCCCCTGGGAGTTCTCCCTCTCGAATATCACGAGATGGTCCTTGAACACCTCGACCCAGGGATCCGGGTCGCTGACGTCAATGGCGACCTTCTCGCGGTGCGGCACTAGCTCCTTCCAATTGGCCTTCGACGGGTCGGAGACGGGCGCCTCCATGATCTTGAAGTTCACCGCGTTCTCGTTAGTGATGATGAAAAACCTCCCACCGTGGTGCTTCACGAAGTACTCGACTCCGTGGACCCGCGGGTGGAACAGCTTCAGGTCGGAGTCCGGGACGTCGGCCGACACGTAGTGTACCTCTGTCGTGGTCGCGCTCTCCACAGTTATCATGATGTACGCATTCGTCTTCGTCTTGAGTATCTGGAGGTAGTAGAACGCCGCGTCCTTCTCCTCGTACACGAGTAAGTCTTCCTTGGGGTCTGTCCCCAGCTCGTGCCGCCACACGCGGTGCGGCCTGTTCTCGTGGTCCAGAGTCGAGTAGAAAATCGTGGCGCTGTCGTTGGCCCACTCGGCGTCGTGGCAGTTCCTCATCATCTCAGGCAGGACCTCGCCAGACCTCAGGTCCTTGATGAAGAGCGTATGCCTCTCGGAGCCATCCGTGTCTGCGAGGAACATGAGCAGCTCGTGGTCGGGGCTGGCTTTGACGAGGCTGACTTTGAAGAACTTGTTGCCCCCGGCCACCAGGTTTTCGTCTAGGACGATCTCCTCTTCGGCATCCATGCTCTCGAGCTTCCGGCAGTGGATCGGGTACTGTTTCCCCTTCTCTGTGCGGGTGTAGTAGAGGTAGTCGTCGATGGCTACCGGTACCGATTCGTCGGTCTCCGTCAGCCTGCTCCGCATCTCTTCGAAGAGCCTTCTCTGAAGGGACTCTGTGTGCTTCATCATCTCTGCGGCGTACCTGTTCTCCGCTTCGATGTACTCTATCACGCCGGGGTTTGCCCTGTCCCTGAGCCAATAGAACTCGTCAACCCTCTCGTGTCCGTGCGTGACGATCCTTTGCGGGGTACGTCTGCACGACGGTGGACGCGGATGGTCATCGGGCGTCACGGTGAACCATGATGCGAGCCAGGTAGATAAAGAAACCGATTTTGTCACAGCGGGACAATTCGGGCGATTATTCAGGTCTCGAGGACTGGTTCGTTCAGGTCCAGCCAATATCTGGTGACCTGGCGGACGGCCGTACTGAACTCCTCCGGGTCAGACGGTTTCCTGATGCAGCTGTTGGCCCCGAGCCTGTAGCTGCGCAGGAGGTGAAGGGTTCCTTCGGAGGGCGTGAGGACCACGACCGGGACGAGCTTCGTAAGCTCGGAAGTGCGCATCTGTCTGAGCACGCCGAGCCCGTCTATGCCTGGGAGCTCGAGGTCTAGCAGGACCAGAGCCGGCAGGTCGTCAGGGTTCCTGTGGTCGTACCTGCCTTTGCCGAAAAGGTACTCCAAAGCCTCGACGCCGTCCTTCGTGACGACTACCTCGTTCTGGATCTCGCACTTCGCGAGAGTCCTGAGGGTTTGACCGACTTCCCCTCCGTTGCCCATGACCAGCAGTATCGGCCTCTTGTCCATCGTCTCCCCCGAAAGGCCCTGGCGCACCTTGTGCCGTCAATCTGATATTAGGCCTTTCAGAGCATTTATAATGATATGTTGCCGAAGGGCAGGTCGAGCCCGTGATCCGTGTCATCCCCCCCTGCTGCGGCTCAGACCGGCCTGATGATCCCCTCCGAGTCGTTCCTCGGGTTGTTGACCTCTTTCGAGACCTCGTACGCCTCCATGGGACGCACGGGATACGGCCTGAAAACGAGGGCGGCATTCCTGTCATCCAACGGTCCCCTTCGGAGCCATAGGTCCTCGTGCTCCCGTCTCAGGACGACAGGCATCCTGTTGTGGATGGGAGCAAGGAGCTTGTTCGGGGCGGTAGTGACGATTGTGAACGACAGGACCTCTTCTCCTTGCGGATTCCTCCAGCGGTCGTACAGCCCTGCGAGGCCGAAGGGTGAGTCGTCCTTCATGTGGACGTAGTAGGGTGCTTTCCCGTCTCCCTTCTGCTTCCACTCGTAGAAACCAGTGACAGGGACGATGCATCTCCTGTTCTTGAATGATGTCCTGAACGCCGGTCTCTTCCTGAGGTTCTCCGCCCTCGCATTGATGAGCCTGTTCCCTATCTTAGGGTCCTTGGCCCAGAACGGTATCAGTCCCCACCTCATCATGACCGCCTGGTTCGGGCTCTCGCTGATCACAATAGGGACCATCTGGGTGGGTGCGACGTTGTATCTCGGTTCCAGGCCCTCTAAGTCCCGCTTCACCCCGAATCTTGCCAAGAGACCTATCGTGTAGGCTATGGCGAACCTGCCGCACATGAACTCACTTCTTTGTGTCCTCGTCGCTATCCTCGAAGTCCAGGGACGCGGAGTTCACACAATACCTGAGGCCTGTCGGGCGTGGACCGTCGTCGAACACGTGTCCGAGGTGGCCTCCGCACCTGCTGCAGAGAACCTCGGTTCGGGTCATTAAGAGGCTCCCGTCCTTCCTCTCCTCGATGCGGTCACCCGATATGGGCAGGAAGAAGCTCGGCCAGCCGCTCCCAGAATCGAACTTCGTGTCCGATGAGAAGAGCTCCTGCCCGCAGCCTGCGCACTTGTAGACGCCCTTCTTCTTGTTGTCCAATAGCTTCCCGGTGAAGGGTCTCTCGGTGCCTTTCGCGCGCAGCACTTGATATCGTTCGGGGGGCAGGGTATCCTGCCATTCCTTGTCTGACTTCAGCACCTTCTCGGCCATGTCCTTCTCTTGAGGCATCTAGGCCCGGGACCGGGATAATGATTTTCCCGACCTGTTTCGCGGCGTGCTCAAGTCTCAGAATCGAACTCGTCGTAGCTCACGATCTTGCCCAGGTCTTTGACTGTCCTAGTGCGCGCGTGCGGTACAGCGGGCCCGGGCTTCTGTTTCGGGTACCCGACGGCGAGCATCGCGACCACCGCGAACCTGTCAGGCACCCCGAGGGCCTCGCGGACGCTGTCCTCATCGAAGCTCCCGATCCAGCAGGTCCCCAGCCCCTCCGCTGTCGCTGCGATGACCATCTGCTGAAGGGCGATGGTCGTATCGACCACATACCACTTCGGTGAAGTCTTCTTGTCCCCGCACCCGACGATGACAACCGGTGACTCAGTGAGGAACTTCGCGTACTTGCCCTCTGAGAGGACCTGCCGCTTTGCGGCGTCCCTGACCACGATGAAGCGCCAGGGCTGGTAGTTGCTGGCGGACGGCGCTATCCTCCCCGTCTCCAGGACCTTCGTCAACACGTCATCGGGCACTGGCCTCGGGTCGAATGATCGGACCGATCTCCTCGCTTGGATTGCCTCGAACACTTCCATTCCTCTTCCCCCCGCGCAGTCGAGCCTCAGCAATACCGGCACTGGTGCATCCCGCGCTTCTCGATGTACTTCTGGTGGTATTCCTCCGCCGGGTAGAACTCCTGCGAAGGCAGCACCTGCGTAACGATTCTCCTGTTATTGAATCGTTCGCTGCCCTGCAGCCTCGCAAGGGACGCCTCCGCAGCCGCCTTCTGGGTGTCGTTGGCGTAGAAGATGACGGACCTGTACTGCTCCCCGACGTCAGGGCCCTGTCTGTTCATTGTGGTAGGGTCGTGCAGTTCCCAGAACAGGTTCAGGAGGTCGTCGTACGAGACGATGGAAGGGTCGTATTCCACTCGGACGACCTCAGCATGATGCGTCACGCCGGAGCAGACGTCCCTATAGGTCGGGTTCTGCATGTTCCCACCGGAGTATCCAACGGTGGTGGCCACGACTCCTTTCACGTGCCTGAAGCTCTCCTCGACATGCCAGAAGCAGCCCGCTCCGAAGATGGCGGTCTCAGTCATGATCTCGAACTCCTCGATGCGTGCACGTGACATCCCCGCCCATGTTCATTAGGCTTCAGCCTAACTGGGGCGCAGGATGCACCAAAAGAGCTCAGGCGAATTCTACGAGCCCCATCTTCCTGAGGAACTCGACGTACGCTTTCACAGTTCTGGGTTCGATGGGGGAGTACTCTGCCGAGACCGCTCTGACCAGGTCGGCGACGCTCCTTCTGCCGTCCATGAAGTTCAGGATCTCCACCGACTTCTTGCCGAAGTCGGGGTCGCTGTCTTCGAGGTCCTGGAACTTCTCGTATTCCGCTCGGCTGAGCGTATCCCGGATGACGTCGTAGCAGAGTGTGCCCTTGAAGAGCTTCTTCGGCACGATGTCCATGCCCTCTTGGGACGACCATTTCTCTTTCCCGGACCGCCGCAAGTCCACTCCCAGATCTTCCTCGATGTGTGCCACGACGTCCTCGAACCTGTCCTGCTCACGGCGACCGAGTGCTGCAATCTCACTGCAGTGCTTGTCGACGAACGCGCGCAGTTTCTTCGGATCCGCCAGCCTCGTGAGCGATCTGACCGCTGCCTGCTCCCTGGACGACACGTGCTCTAGCCTTGCCCTGTGATATTCTGCGAGCTTTGCGAGTTCGCCGGCCCTGTCCTTTGACTTCGGGGCCGCACGGGCAACGAACATGTCTTCCGCGGCCTTCCTGCCCGCGTTCATGACCCTGGACGATCCCTTTGCGATGCTCAGGTTCGCCCACTCGAAGGCGGTCTTGTCGTCTGCGTTGGCGAGTCCGAGCGCGGCCACTGCAGTGATCCACCCGGCGCGCCTTAGGCTGTCCTCGCTCACCTTGTCTATGGTGTCCATGCTGGTGTGGTAGAACATGTCCGGCCACTGGAGGAGCATGACGCATGGGATACCGACCCCTGCCTCGTTGAACTCTGTGTGGTCGCTCCCAGCGCTGAACGGAGATATCGAGTACCGGAAGGTGGACGATTGCCCGAGGTGTGTATGCCTGTCGAACACACTCGACGTCTGCTCGACCAGCGACGCGACGTAGTCGTTGAGCCAGGACGGCAGGGAGTCTGGTGTGCAGTCCAGGTTGAGAGTCGACCTGCAGAGCTCCTGGTTCTCGCCGACCATATCGAGGTTGATGCCTGCGATGATCTTCTTCGGGGCGTCCTTGTGAGTCGAAAGGTATGCGACGGACCCGTTCGTCTCGGGCATCCAGAGGAATCTGATGGTTCTGGCAGGCCTCTTGACCTTGCCAGAAGATATGAGCTTGGAGAGGGTCCTGGCCACCTCCAGCAGGCAGGCGCAGCCGGACGCGTTGTCGTTCGCGCTCGGCTTGGGGTGACAAAGGTGTGCCAGCAGGATCACTTCTTCCTCGGGTTTGGATGCTCCTTTTATCACGCCCGTGAGAAGGTCCAGAGTGCTCGGGAACAGCTCGGCATCGACCTTCGCCCAGAGCTTGACATTCTTGCCCTCCCTGAGCAGATCCCTCAGGTGGTTGCCCTGTCTCTTCGAGACCGAGAAGCCGAAGCCCATTTTCGGCATGTCCCCGGCTCTTGGCCAGATGCCCTGGTATCCGTGGGCGTCTGGCACGTCGACGCCCTCCCTGACGTGCGGCATCTCGATGAGCGAGTCCGTAATGACTCCCAAGGCCCCGCGCTCGACGACCGCCGGGCGATGGACATACTCTCCTCGCCCGGAGGCGAGGACGAGTTTTCCCTTGACCCGCTTCCCGGCATAGTCACTGGCCCTGAGCCCGGTGCCGACGTCCACCAGCTCTGCGGTGACGCCTCCCGAAGGCGTGCCCTTGCTGAACGTGTGCAGGGACTGGGGCGTGTCCTCGAACCTTGCGAGGAGCTGCTCCTGGGGCTCGACCATCCTGAGCTCCGCGCCTCTGACAGACCATCCAGGCGGGGAGTAGTATGTCCAATATCGGTGCTTTCCGTCCGCTGGGAAGCTCTCGACCTCTAGCCCCTCCAGCCCGACGCGTTCGGCTTGTTCCTTGACCCAGTCAAGCGCCTCGCGGAACATGGGGGATGCCTGTATCCTGTGGAACCCGCAAAGCCGGGCCACATAGTGTTTCGCCGTGCTCCCGGAGAGCTCGTGTTTTACCAGAGTCTGCACATCGTCCATCTTGACCGGCCAGCGCAACCGTCGTTCGCAGTATAAAGCCTTCCCGCATCCCCTGGATTCGGGCATCTGTAAATACCAGTGAAGCCGATTGCGGGCGAGAATCTCACATGGGCATGCCCGCAGACACACAAGATCGCCATTCTGAGCGCCGTTCGGCCCTGCTCCTCGCCATGATGAGCTCCTTCCTAACGCCATTCATGGCGTCGTCAATCAACGTTGCCCTCCCAGCTATCGCGGACGAGTTCTCGATGACCGCGGTCCTGCTCAGCTGGGTCGTGACTTCGTATCTCCTCGCAGCCGCGGTCTTCCTTGTGCCTTTCGGGAGGCTGGCCGACATACACGGCAGGAAGCGCATGTTCTTGTACGGGATGTGGGTCTTCACATTGGCATCCGTCCTTTGCGCGCTCGCGCCGACCGCGACCCTGCTGATAGCCTTCCGCGTGCTCCAGGGTGTGGGCAGCGCGATGATGTTCGGCACCTCCGTCGCCATCCTGAGCTCCGTGTACCCGCCCCAGGAGAGGGGCAAGGCGCTCGGCCTCACGGTCGCCACCGTGTACGTCGGCCTCGCCGCAGGGCCGTTCTTCGGCGGACTCCTGACATCCGTCATCACTTGGAGGAGCCTGTTCGTTGTGACGCTCCCCCTGTGCGCAGCAGTCCTGTATGCGGGTTATGTGAAGCTGAGAGGCGAATGGGCCGAGGCGCGTGGAGAGAGTTTCGACCTGAAGGGTTCGGCAATCTACGCCCTCTCTCTGACAGCGGTCGTGTTCGGCTTGTCCCTCCTGCCCAACATCGAGGGCGGGATCGCTTGTACCATCGGCGCGGCAGGCATAGCCGTGTTCGTCCTCTGGGAGCTTAGGGTCGACCGGCCGGTACTGGACATGAAATTGTTCAGGTACAACCGGGCATTTGCCTTCTCCAACCTCGCAGCCCTCATCAACTACAGCGCGACGTCTGCAGTCGTCTTCTTCGTCAGCCTCTACCTGCAGTACGTCAGGGACCTCGATGCGGGCACCACTGGCCTCATCCTGGTTTCACAGCCCATCATGATGGCCTTGTTCTCGCCGATTGCTGGGAAGCTCTCAGATGTCATGGAGCCGCAGCTCATCGCCTCTGCGGGGATGGGGATCAGCGCAGTGGGCCTGCTCATGCTCGGACTCGTTTCCGCGGGGACCGACATCATGGTGGTGGTGGGCATTCTGGCCTTCTTGGGATTCGGGTTCGCTCTGTTCTCGTCCCCGAACATGAATGCGATCATGGGTTCGGTTGAAAGGAAGGTCTACGGAGTCGCGTCGGCGTCAGTGAGCACCATGAGGCTCGTAGGCCAGGTGCTCAGCCTGGGCATCGCGACGCTGTTCATCGCGGTCTTCGTTGGCGACATCGAGATAACATCGGCAGTCTCGGAGCAGTTCATGGACAGCTATGAGTTCGCATTCGCCACCTTCGCGGCCCTCTGCTTCATCGGGGTGTTCGCCTCATTGGCCAGGGGAAAGGTGAGACGGTCAACGTGAGCCGCATTGGCGTCCCCCGCAGCTGGCCAATCAGATGATGTCCGTGCCGACCTCGTTACGCCTAAGGAACCCCGGGGTTATCGGGGGGTTGTAGCGCATTAGGAATGGCTCTCCCTTGGCCTGGACTCCAGCTCCTCTGAGCGTCTCCAGCAGGGCGGCGGTTTTCTTTTGGACGTTCGCCTCGGTCGTACGGCCCCTGAACCTCAGCACTGCCACTTTCCTAGGAGGCACGAGCGACAGCTCGATGCCCTCATCGAGCGGCTCTGGTGCGGTATCCATGGAGTACGACTGTGGGAGGACAAACGAGAACTCCCCTCTGTTCGAGATCACGGGTGTCGTCATGGCAATCTTCTCACGCCGGTCACCGGTCGATATCACTGGAGCCGTCATGGGGATTCGCTGCCTGGTCTGGTTGTTGCCGGATATGTAGTCGAACAGGATCCCGAAGGCACCGTTGTCAGACCGTCCTCTGACGGTCGCCAGTATCAGCGAACGGTACTGCCTGATCTCCACCAAGCCCACTGAGCGCACGACATCGTATGCTATCGTCTCGGTCACGATCACGCTCAGCCCACTCGGACTATATGCAATCATCCCAGAACGGTTCAGGGTGTCAGAGCTTCAGATCACGGGGGACGCCCTCGCCCAGGACACGAGTAAGCTGCTCAGGATAGGGGTCCAGGAATGTCTGGGGCCGGAGATACTCCTGGTCGAACCTGACGATCCACGACTTCACCAGGTTCACGGGGACCGAAAGCGGCACCCGCTCCAGACGGTACTTCTCCAGGATATCGAGGAAGAACTGCTTCTCCTCGCGGTTGAGCTTCTCGGAGAAGAACCCCATCGCGTGCATGAGCACATTTGTGTTCGCCGTATCCCTCGGTATCCTGGCCATGGCAAGGTGAAGGCGGATATCGTATTCGTTGACCACGACGTCGATGGGGTGCCGCTCCCTGTTGGCCACGATGCGGCCCAGCTTCCTCAGCTCCTCCTGGCCGTAGGACATGAACAGGAGCTTGTTCTCGGCCTGGAACTGTACGAGATCTCTCATCTGAGCAGTCCTCTTCAGCTCCCTGAACCGCGCGTAGGTGAAGACCCGCTTTAGGAAATGGTCCCAGATACGGTCGTTGTTGAGCCTGCCCTCGTCCTCGACCGCCAGGTGCGGGAACCTCCTGAGGACCTCCCCGCCGAACATCCCCGCGCTGGTCTTGAGCGCGGCGACATGGTTCATGCTGGGGTATATCTTCGAGTCCTTGATGCCGCAAGATGGGGACCTGCTCTTGAGTATGAACCCGTCGACCCCGTTCAGGGGGGCGAGCATCTTCTCGGCATACGCCGCGAGGTCCTCGGTGACGTCCCGGTCGGTGCCCTGCTGCACCAGCCTGAGGGACCCCGAGGCCGAGACAATCCTCACGGGGTTCCTCGGGACCCCAAGGCCTATGTCGGACTCGGGGCAGAGTGTCTCATAGTCTACAAACGGCTTCAGTGAGTCGACGAACTCGTCGGGCATCATCGCGCCGTTCCACCTGCAGGAGTCGAATCCCAGGCACCTGCTGACAACGATCCTGGGACGAGCTGCCCGGCCCATGTCTACGGATTCCTCCCAAGGGGTAATCGGCTCATCCCTGGATAATATGACGCTTTCATTCAAACCTCAGATGTCTGCTACAGAAAGAATGTGTCGAAAGGGGTTTGATCAGGGTTTGTCCGCTCAGTCTCATCTGAGAGTGCCTGAGAATACCTGCCATGCGAGCGCGGACTTCGCGACCAGGCTCAGGATGATGTAGACCTTCTCGCCGTACAGGTAGTCCGCCCACTTGCCCTTCCTGCGGTACTGCAACACCATGTTGATGGCGAAGATGTTGAAGAACACCGCCAGAGAGACGAATATGAATATGACGAACTCTGGGAAATCCTCCCCTGCCTGCATCACTGCGCCGAAGAAGTAGATGCCCACGACTATCCAGGGCACTATCCCTGCGAAGCATCCGAATATGTACGATGTCCAGTCAGTCTTCTTCGTGGTCTGATTGTGCAGCTCCATCATCAGGCCAAACAGGTTCATGGTGGCATTGAGCGAGAATATGAGCAGCAACGAGGACAGCTCGTATATGCCGCAGAGCATCGCGATGACCACGATCATGATGGACGAGCTGATCGCGTACTCGTACCACCTGGCGTAGTTGATGCCCTTCTGGAGGTTCCTGACATACCAGGGGTACCCCTTCGGGGACGCGAGCGAGAAGTGCGCGATCGCAGACACGAATAGGAAAGACGCCACCATCAGGCCTAGCGGCAGTTCCGCAATTACATCAGTCACGAAGTAGAAACCCTGGGTCGCTTCGTCGTACGTCAGGAAATTCGTCTGCACTGGGCGTGTAACGTCGTTGCTCAGCCAGACCATCAATCCGCCCTGGATCAGGTGCAGGAAACCCATTGCCAAATTGAACTTCCTCAGATTCACGAACTTCTTCTCTTGAGTGGCTTCCATTCGATGACCACCTTCAGCTGCCGAGGCACTTCAGGGATATATGAAGAGTTGTCCTTCCAGGTACGGTGGGCTTGTTCTTGGCGCCTTGTACCGTCGGTCTGTGGTGACGGGTCTTGGCACCAAGATTATTCAATCAGGACACTCATGTCCGGTGCTCGGGAAGCGCCCGGGAGACACGATATCGTGAGTGACGACATCGTTCGCGTGGAAGAGCTGAAGAAGTACTACCCGCCAGACATCAAGGCCGTCGACGGGGTGAGTTTCTCAATACCATCCAAGCAGATCTTCTCGCTTCTGGGTCCCAACGGTGCAGGGAAGACAACTATCGTCGAGATACTCGAGGGCCTCCGTACGCCCACTTCTGGCACCGCGACTGTCTTCGGCGTCGACGTTCACAAGGACTACGACAGCATCCGCAAGCGCGTCGGGATACTCCCTCAGAACTTCGAACCCTTCGACCTGCTCAAGCCTCCCGAGGCAGTCGAGTACTGGGCCCGGCTGTACGACATGAAGGTGTCCAAGAGTGAAGTTAGCAGCTTGATGGACCGGGTGGGCCTGGCGGACCGTAAGTCGTCGATGTCGAAGAAGCTGTCCGGAGGCGAGAAGCGGAGGCTGGGCATCGCGCTGGCTGTCGTTAACGAGCCGGAGCTCCTGTTCCTAGACGAACCCACGACCGGGCTCGACCCGAAGGCGAGGCGTGATCTCTGGAAGCTGATAGATGAGATACGCCGCAAGGGCACAACCGTGCTGCTGACGACCCACTACCTGGACGAGGCCGAGAAGCTGGCTGACGATGTCGCCATCATGCTAAAAGGGAAGGTCATCACCCGCGGCTCGCCCGAGGAATTGATATCGAGGCACGGCAAGACGACGGTCGTCGTGTTGGTCGGCGCAGGGAAGGAAGGGCTCAGTGAGATCTCCAGGAGGGGGATTTCGGCCACCGAGGAGGATGGCGATGTCCTCGTGCCGGTGGCGGACCCTGCACAGATGAGGATAGTCCTGGCCAAACTGGCATCAATCGAGCTGAATGTCAAAGACATGTACACGAGGAAGCAGTCCCTCGAGGACGTGTTCCTCAACGTCGTCGGGTCTAAGATGGACGAGGGGGTGCTTGCGAAATGAGCAGGATTCTCGCCGACATCGTCGCCTTCGGCAAGCAGTACACGCGCTCGGGGATATCGATGTTCTTCGCGTTCGCGTTCCCAATCATACTCATCCTGATATTCGGTGCGATATTCACCGGCTCGGGGGACGTGAAGATAGCCATGCATGTCCAGGACCTGGACGAGGGACCCTTCTCGGAAGCGTACATGGGCATCCTGCGTAACATCACGGTCATAGACCTCACTGTCATTCCCTCTGACGCCGACTTCTACGAGTACTTCGAGAGCGAGGACCTGAACGTCGCCGTCATGATACCTGGAGACTTCTCCGCTCAGATCGGGTTGGCTCTTACCGGCAACTCGAGCGCTGCCGGGACCGTCCTAGTTTACGGAGACCCGAGCACCACGTCCTACACCACGGTCACCGAGATAATCGACTTCACGCTGACGAACATGAGCCAGGCGCTCACGTCCACCACACCGGTAGTCGGTTTCAGGACTGAGATTCCCGAGAACCTCGGCGGCCTCACATTCATGGACTTCTTCCTGCCGGGCATCGTCGGCCTCGTCGTGATGACGAACACGCTCTACACGATCACGTCGATATGCGCGGAGTACAAGACGAGGAGCTACTTCAAGCTCCTGGCGACGACCAGGCTCAGGAAACACGAGTGGCTGCTCTCGAAGTTCATGTTCTACACAGTGCTGCTCGTCGCGTCGATGCTGCTGACGTTCGCCGTTGGCCAGGCAGCCTTCGATATGACATCCACGCTGACGCCTCTGGCCTTCGTGTTCATTGCTGCCGGAGCGTTCCTGTTCCTGTCTATGGGCATGCTGCTCGGGTCGATAGTCAGGGACCCCGAATCGGCGGCCGCCGTCGCGAACGCAGTCGGCTTCCCCATGATGTTCCTGTCAGGCATATTCTTCGAACTGGAGTCGATGCCAGGCTACATACAGGCGATATCAAAGGTCTTCCCCCTGACCTACTTCAACGATGGGCTCAGGGCGACGATGATAGAGGGCGACATGAACACGGCTCTCGTCAACTTGGGGATAGTCGCTGTGATGGGGTTGGTGTTCTTCGTGCTGGGGAGCAAGGTCATGTCCTGGAAGGAACGCTGACCTCCACCCCTCGGCTCAGCCTTTCTTCTTGGACGGGCGGCTCTCGGCACCGTGCTTCAGAAGCCTTCGCAGCTCCCTGTAATTGTCAATGTACCCATCGAATTCCTTGTCGCTCATCGTGGCGAGGCACGCGTACTCGATCATGCCCTGCTTCGTGAAGAAGTCGACGTCATCCAGCTCGTTGACCTTCTCGAGCCATCCGGACTCCTTCATGCACGACTTCAGACCCATCGCCGTGGCGACGACCTTCGTCACTGTCTCGGGGTCCGATGAGGTCTTGATGCCTATCTTGGACATGTTCTGGAGGACCTCTCTGGTCTGCTTCTCCTCGCTCTCCTTGCTCGAGCCTTCACCCATGGCCAAGTGGAAGATCTCCGCCGATGCGCGGTAGTAGGTCTCTATGAAGTGCTCTACACGTTCCTCCTTGGCCACCTCGACAAGCCCGGTGTCCTTCATCTTGCGTATGTGGTGGTAGATGGCCTGAGGGGTGAGTCCCAGTTCCTCTGCTATCTGGCTGACGGTCCTCTCCTTTGCCCTGAGGAGGTGTATGATCCTCCTCCTGGTCGGGTCTCCGAGGAGGTTGAAAGCCTCGGGGTCGGTTATGAGCTTGACTGCCTTCATCTGGGCATCACCGTTGAAACATATAGCTTACTGCTATTATAACAGTTTCTCTTACCCAAACGGAAGTTTTAATAGCATGGGCGTATATCACTAAAACGAAAGTTTGGTTGGTGAAAACATGAATGATACCACAACAAACGGACGTATGAGCAGTCACAGGCGGTCTCCGAGTCACAACGTCGGTTCGATCTCCCTCGCCATGGTTAAGTCAGAGACCATGACCAGGAGGTGGCTTGCATGATGCAGGTCCCGCCGTACGGTCTGCTGATGCCCAAGAACCTTCGCAGAGCCCCCACCGATGAAGCGAAATATGTGAGAATGGAGTTCGGGGACAAGGACCCGGCCTGGTTCACCGCAGAGGCCAATCGGTGCAACGGAAAAGAGAGGACCCCGTCAGGGGAAGCCCGGTGCGTTGCCCTCGATACTCCAAGTGAAGCCTGCGTATTGAAGGGCCGGACTGCTAGGTACTAGGATGGAGCGCGAGAAATCAGGTTTCGGCCTGAAGGGCGCACTCTCAGGCATACCTCCGAAGGTCAAGTGGCTGATCTATCTATCCTCCTTTGGTTCGGTCAGCTACGGCTATCTGGTCATCCTTGTCACCGCCTACTTGCCCGAGGTCGGTCTGACCTCGAAGAACGTGGGTCTCCTTGTTGCGATAATGGGCGTGACCTTCGTGGTCTGTGCCATCCCCGTCGGGATGCTCGCCGACAGGAAGGGCAGGAAGTGGGTGCTCATAGCCGGGCTGGCTGGGACAGCCCCTCCAATGTTCGTGTTCGCCCTGACGCAGGACATGACCTATCTAATCCTCGCGTCTATCCTGATGGGAGCGACGGAGAGCGCCTTCATGGCGAGCTGGAACGCCCTGATCGCAGACCTGACCGCTCCTGAGAACAGGAACTCGGCGTTTGCCCTTTCGTTCGTCGTCGGAACCGCAATGTTCGGCCTGGGCTTCGCGCTGCCCTTCGTGTTCCCTTGGATGGAGACGGCGTTCGGCTGGGATTCGTACGCCGTCCACATGAACACGCTGGTGGCACTCGGCGTGCTGACTCTGGTGTCGCCTCTGGCCTATTTGCTGCTACTGAGGGATCTGAGGGAGGAGATCAAGCCGAGCCAGGGTTTCATGAAGGGCCGTAACCTGAGGATACTCCTCAAGTTCTCGGGCATCAACAGCCTGATCGGTCTTGGGGCCGGGTTCATCATTCCGCTGATTCCCACCTGGTTTCTCCTCAAGTTCGGTGTCACCGACACCTTCAGCGGTCCTCTGCTCGCAATCTCGAACCTGACCATGGGCTTTGCCGCCTTCGTGAGCACGGGTCTCGCCAAGAAGTACGGGATGATCAGGGCCATCGTGCTCACGCAGGGCATGTCCACGGTGTTCATGCTCTCCCTCGCCTTCATACCGGATGCTGCCGTGGCCAGCGGCGTCTATCTCGTGAGGGCGGCGCTCATGAACATGGCGGTCCCCTTGCTCGATTCCTATCTGATGGGGATCGTCTCCAAGGAGGAACGCGGGCTCGCGAGCGCGATGAATGCTATACTGTGGCGTCTGCCCAATAGTGCCAGCACCTACGTCGGCGGGTACATGCTCGACGCCGGAGAGTTCGAGGCCCCGTTCTACATAGCGACGATACTCTACGCGGCAGGCATAACTATGTTCTATCGGGTCTTCAGGAACATCAAGCCGACGTCTTGACCTCTTCGGGAGGATTCGGGCCCTTCTTGACAAGCTCGCAGCGTATGGCCGCCGAGATGACCGCCGCCGCAGCCTCAATCCACCTTATAGTCGCCGCGTCCGGTAGTTTGCCCGTCCTGGTCCCAGAGTATTCTATCCATCCGAGCAGCTCCTCATTCTGGCCGAATATGTACGTGTCGATGTAGTCCGCTTCGAGGCTGTCGTTCAGGGAACGCCTCCGGAGGCCGAGCAGGAGAGGACGGTTGTAGGCGAGCTTCTCCACCTCCCGGTACTCGTTGTCCTCGGCCAGGTAGATCTTGCTGTACTTGCTTATCAGGGTCCCGTTGAACTGCCCAGCCTGGACGAATTGGTCGTACGTGTACTCCAGCTTCAACTGGTTCTGGGCCGCGTCTTCCCTGAACCCCACCAGGATGATGTACCTGTACAACCCGTCCTCCGGGCTCTTGACGCCCATCGCGCAGTTGTCGATTCCGAAATGCTTGCATACGGTCTCCGCGACCTGCTTCATCAGTTCCCTCGAGTCCATGACGGGTCTCGTGAAATGCTCAAGGAGGGCCTGAAGCGCCTCCAGGGACTTCTGAGTGGGGTCTTTCAACCTGTGGGAGTACTCGAACTTCAGCCTGTGGGGTATGTCTCTATGGTCGACATACGAGGTACCAGCCTTGAAGTCCGACTTCATTGTGGTCGCCCCTTCATCGTGCCCCCTCTGCCCGGCAGACCTCGTGGGTGACCTCAGGGGATTCATTGGCCTACCGCATTTGCTACACGAACCGCTGGCGGACAGGTTGTCCGTCCCACAACTCGGACAGCGCATCGTCACTTCCTGGATGTATATTGACCTAACATGGTCATGATGTTTTTGACTGTCGGTCCAGGCGATCGCAACGGAGGTCCGGAAGGTGTTCGTTCGGTGTCATCGCTAAATATCTTAACGATGTTAATCCGAGTCGGATTTTCTCCAATCGTAGAGGGAGGAGTAACCGATGAGACCCATAGTGCTGTCAAGAACTGGCCTCCGCGCTCCAGCAACGCGCCCTGCCAGAAGTGCGCATGAGAAGATATCGAATACAACCAGGACGCAGTCTACGCTAAGGTTCGCTTTCGTGCCCCTTGTCATCATAGTGATGGTCCTACCGTTCGCGACGAACGGCGGCCAGAGCCTGATGGCGCCTGTCGCGCAGGATCTGCTCGACCCGCTGACAATCCCGAAATGGGTGAACCAGCTCACGGGTCCCCCGCCGGTTTGGGAGCCAACGGTGGTCACGGACGAGGGTGGTGAGGTCGAATCCCATGATTACACCGTCGAGATGAAGGCCTTCACACAACAGATCCTGCCCGCCCCGTTCCCCGCCACGACTGTCTGGGGATATGCGGGTTACGCGACCGATTCCTTGACCGGGGAGCCGCTAGGATACATCATGAACTCGCCCGGAGCTTCCTTCGAAGCGACCAGGGGGATCCCGGTCAACGTCAAATGGGTGAACGCAATCGACGCAGAGCACATGTTCGCGGTCGACCCCACGCTGCACTGGGCCGACCCCAACATGATTCACCACGAGATAGTCATGGAGGGCCCACCTTTCGAGCCGTATCCGCCGGGCTACCCGGAGGCGCAGTATCCAGTGCCGCTCGTGACGCACCTCCACGGAGGCGAGGTGCAGTCTACCTCTGATGGAGGTCCCGACGCGTGGTTCACTGCGAACGGACTGCACGGGTCCGGGTTCTATCCAGAGGTCGAGGCGGACGTCGCCAACGCGGCCCTCTACCATTACCCGAACGAGCAGCCCGCGACGACGCTCTGGTACCACGACCACGCCCTTGGCATCACGAGGATCAATGTAATGTCTGGCCTCGCAGGGTTCTATCTTCTGAGGGACCCCAACCCCGAGACGGATCCGATCTCGCCGCTTTTGCCCACAGGCAAGTACGACGTGCCTCTGGTGATACAGGACAGGACATTCAACGCGGATGGGTCGTTCTTCTTCGACACAGTCGGCTTGAACGTCGATGTGCACCCCTACTGGATGCCTGAGTTCTTCGGGACCGCAATCATGGTTAACGGGCTCACTTGGCCGAACATGGATGTCGACCAAGGGGTCTATCGGTTCCGTCTGCTCGACGGCTCGAACGCGAGATTCTACACGCTCAGCTTCTCCAACGGGATGCCTTTCACTGTCATCGCAACGGACGGGGGTTTCCTCAGGACGCCCGTGGTCGTCACGAAGCTGACAATAGCCCCGGGCGAGAGGTACGAGATACTGGCGGACTTCTCAGACGTTGCCCCCGGAACCAGGGTCGTGATGTTGAACTCGGCCAAAACGCCGTTCCCGACGGGCATGCCCCCGCACGGGGCGACGACCGGGCAAATCGTCCAGTTCACCGTGACCGGGAACCCGGGGCCGGAGAAGCCCGACCTTCCGCTGTACCTCAACCCGTACATCGGCACGACCTATCCGTCCATAACGGATACCGTTTCCAAGACCAGGACGCTCGTACTGGTCGAAGTCATGGGGGCAAACGGGCCGCTGGAGATCCTCTTGAACGGCCAGAAATGGGACGCACCGGTCTCGGAGACACCTGAGCTAGGGACGACCGAGGAGTGGGTCATCGTGAACCCGACCGCGGACACGCATCCCATCCACCTGCACCTGACGCAGTTCCAGGTCGTGAGCAGGCAGCGGATGGACACCGTGGCCTACTACAACAACTGGATCCAGCTCAACGGAGGCATGATGCCCCCGTACATGACCGCTCCAACAGAGCTCCCCGTCGCACCCTACCTGAAGGGCAAGGCCAAGGCAGCCCCGCTATTCGAACAGGGCTGGAAGGACACGGTGCAGATGAATCCCGGTGAGGTCACAGTGATCAAGGTCAGGTTCGCTCCCATCGACGGGACCCAGGAATATCCGTTCGATGCGACGTACGGTCCGGGATATGTCTGGCACTGCCACATACTCGACCACGAGGACAACGAGATGATGAGGCCGTACATCGTGACCAGGCCTGACGAATAGACGCCGGGCTCCAAACCCCTTCTCGCTCACACTTTCCCGCTGGTTCAAATACGCGAAAATGAATGCCCGCCCTGGTCACAAGGGGGAGAGCTGACTTGGTGCAGATTCTGGACGTCATGCAGAAGGCGCTCGAAGGCAAGCCGATGAGCGAGAACGACTACCAGCTGAGAAGCTTCTCGTCCAAGGTTCAGGAGAAGGTGAAGGAGCACGGGATAAGATACGACCCGCAGAACCCAGTCCCGAGTGACGACTCGATGGCCGACGAGGTGTTCAAGGCCGGGTTCGAGGTCATGGCCGACGTTGGCGCATACTGCATGACCACCGGGCGCGTGATTTCCTTCACCGAGTCAGAGCTCAAGGAGGGGCTCAGGAATGCACCGTCGTCGATGCACTTCGGCGAGGGAAAGGACAGGAAGAAGTTCGTCCCGAGGAAGGTCGAGGACAAGACCACCCCGTGGTGTCTCCTTGGCGCCGGCGGAGGGCCGGTCTCGAACGAGGCAACTTTCCTGAAACTCATGGAGGGCTACGCGGAGATCCCGGAGACCAACGCTATAACCACGCCCGCGCTCACGCGCGCGGGCGGGATGCGGCTCAGGCCTGGTTCCCCCCTCGAGGTCCTCGCAGCGATGAGGAACGCGACCCTTGCCCGTGAGGCCTGCAACAGGGCGGGCAGGCCCGGGATACCTTTCATGAATTCCCTGGCGACTGCCGAGTGCGACGTTTCGTTCGCTGCGGCGCTTCACCCGAGTTTCGGAATGAGGCCTTCCGACGGGTACATGATAGCGAGCATGGACCCGATGAAGATCGACTTCCAGAGGCTCAACAAGTCGGTCGTGGTCCATTCAATGGGCGGGTCCGTCGGGTGCGACTTCTCCCCTCTAATGGGTGGTTACTCCGGAGGGCCGGAAGGCACCGCGGTGTGCACGGTGGCAACGCACATGATGGCACTCATGACACTCGGCTGCACATACTTCATACCGTTCCCGCTCCACCTCCGGTACGTCTCGAACAGCAGCCGCGAGATGCTCTGGATAATCAGCACGATGGCCCAGGCCATAAGCAGGAACACGCACCTGCTCTCTCTCAGCCTCAACTACACGGCAGCGGGGCCGTGCACTGAGATGGTGCTCCAGGAGTCCTGCGCCTCTGCGATAGCGGCGGTCGCGTCCGGGCTCTCTATCGAGTCCGGTGGGTACGCCACCAACAAGTACGAGGACAGGGAGACACCGGTCGAGCCGAGGATCACGGCGGAGGCTGCGCACGCTTTTGCGGGCAGGAAGCGGAAAGAGGCCAACGACTTATGCAACACGCTCCTCCGGCTCTACGAGCCGAAGCTCAAGGGCCCTCCGCTCGGAAAGTCGGTGCACGAGTGCTGGGACGCGGATGCGAGACGGCCGACCAAGGAATACGCAGCCGTCATCAGGAAGTTCAAGTCAAGAATGGGCGACCTCGGCCTCGATCTGAAAGACGAGATCTAGAGTCATCCGGGAACGCCCCCTGGTCTACGCCTCTGCTATGGTCCATTTCACTTCGAATTCTGAGGGGTCCTCCCCCGCGAAGAAGTCGAGCCAAACGAACTCGGTCGACTCCTGCGGCTGGATAGGTCCTGCCGTCTCGATGAAGGTCTGCCAACCGGAGCCGTCCCAGACCCTGATCGTGACGGTGCACGATGATGCCTGGTCCCCTTCGTTGAATATCTGCCCATAGACGGAGACCATGACAACGCCCGCATCGCCCACGATGGTAGAGTCGAGGTCAGCTCTCAGATCACTGTCCGGCTGGCTCGCGACTAGCACGATCATGATGCCGGCCAGGAACACGATGATCACCACGGCAACTGCCAAAACTGGTATACTGCTGATTCCGCTCGGCTGTGCTCCCTGGGTTGGTCCCTGCTGAGACATGCTGTTCACGCTCCTAGTCCAATGTTACGAGCGCGCCACCTGCGGCCTGTCGAGAGGCCGCGGTGGCCGCCCACCACTCACTGGAAACTGATTTGCCGAATTGGTTTGAGCGTCTGGCGAGGAAGTCGGTCTATCCTTCCTTCTTCTTGTCTTTCTCCGTCAGCGCGTCCTTGGTGCCCTTTCCGAGCGCCTTGACGGCCCCCCAGCCCTTCTTGGCTCCCTTGCCGATGAGCTCCCCCGTCTTCTCAGCTGTGTCCTCCACTTTTCCCTTTTCCTGCTTCTCGTCTGCCATGCTATCACCCTAGTACGCCGGGTGCTAATCAAGCGGCTTGGCCTATAATGCTTTTCATCCGCTGACCACGCAGGACAAGGCCGGGGTCAGTCAGAAGGGGAGGGGCGGGCGACGCCGGCCCGGGCCGGTGACGCATCCTCAAGGTCGATTCCCCTGCGGGTTCCGTGTCGGGTGGCGGGCGGCTGCCATAGGTCGAACCCCACGAGCACGAACAGGAGTATCACGACGGCAAACGCGAGCACGAAGACCGCAATGACCGGAGGCTTCTGCCAGAACTCGACCCCGGCGACGAGGCCGGCGCACATCCAGGGAGCGAGCCTGCTGAAGTGCATGCTCTGCGTCGCTCTCGTGCTCTCCCCCCTCTCCATGTCCTCGACCATCCTTCCCGGATATCCGAACCGGCCCGCACAACATTCTGAGCGTACTTATCCTTTTTGAGCGGCCCCCGGGACCCTGTGATATGGTCTGAATTTCTGCTCGACGAATCAGGCACACTCGGGCAGGAATTCCTTGCGCGATGTGGCTATGAGCAACAGCCCCAAGATGCTGAACAGGGCGCCCATGAAGAAGCCGACCGCCAGTATGCCGAACACCGCACCCACGAGAGCCATGTCGAACCTCGACCGATTCAGGGCGAACATGCTCCCGAAGATCGCCACCACCCCGAAGACCAGGATCGCCCCCTGGAGCACTACGAAGTCCTCGAGCAGGCTGTCAACCGGTTCCGCCATCGGTATCAGGTCCTCATATGTCCTCATGAAGCCCTCTCCGATGTCCGGGGTGAACGCAAACACTGCCTGTGCAATCCCCAGGAATCCGGCGATGAGGACGAGCACGCCCGCGACCGACACCTTGGCCGAGCGTCCCGCGGATGCGGGCGCCTCCGACCAGTGGACGCACTCCTGCGTGGGCAGATCTCCCGGCAGGTTCTGGACTGCCACTTCCCTGAGGGGCATGCCGCAGTGGCTGCAGGTCTCTTCCTTCTTGGTATGGACCTGGCCGCATGAGATGCATGCCCGGGAGTCCGTATCGGCATGAGCTGCCGTGAGCGGTCTGCCGCAAATTCTGCATGCCGTGGCGTTCGAAGGGTTGGGCACCCCGCAGTGAGGGCACTTGATCTCTTCGTCCATCTCGCCTAAGTCATCTCGAGGGACGATAATAAGCTTCTCCATAACTGGGACGGCACCTGCCCCTTCCAGCAGGAGAGGGATTACATCCCGTGGTATGAGGCCGCGGACTGGACTTCCTCGTCGACCTGGATTTTCCGCTTCCCCAGTTCTCTGAAGAACGGTTCAGGATCGATGCAGGACTCTGGCGGCAGGGTGCCCCGTGCCTTGATCTTCCCGGTCGCGAGCCAGTTGGCCGTTATCGACGGGGGCACCGCGGTGTCCCTCCCGGATGGTATCCCTGTCTTCCTGTCGTTCCAGGTCCTCACATAATATGTGACGGTCGATGGCAGACCGCCCTTCTTGCCGTCCACGTCTATCCTGAAATAGTCGTACTCGTCGATGATTTCATGCGACTCTCTCGAGGACGCAACCGCTCTGAGGTACATCGCAGTGATGAAGTCCTTGGGAGACAACCTGGCACCGCCTGCGTCTACTGGCTCTTCGCTCGCGAATCCCAGCTGGGCCAATGTCCTGAATGTCGCGAAGTCGGTCGCCGGGAACCCTATCCTGAAGCTCACGTTCTTCGTGCCCTTGCCGATGAACTCTGCCATAGTTGCGGGCTCCGAGTGCTTGATGTAATAAGCGACCACCTTGCCCGCTGGTTCGGGCATGAGGACTTCGGTCTCCCCAGAGAGCACGGGCATTCGCATGTGTTTCCCGCCCGAGACGATGGGCGGGTTCTGCGTGAGCTCGTCGAGCACGGTCCTCACGGAATACGCCGGGAACGCCGCCGAGTTTGTTTCGGCCTTGGTGCCCCAGGTGCAGTAGATGCTGATCGTGTCCACAGAGTCCAGCTTCTTGGCACCGGCTCCTCCGCAGACGTTGGTTATGCCCGGAGAGCTTCCTATGCCCAGGACACAGGTCACTCCCGCGTCCTTTGCTTTCTTGTCGTACTTGAGCTGTTCGAAAGTGTGGTCGTAGAACCCTCCGAGGTCGGTGTAGTGCGCCCCCGCTTCTATCGCGACGGGCATGATCTTGATGTTGGTCTCGTACCACGCGTCGTTGACCACGACATCGACATCCTTGGCGGCCAGCTTCAGCGCGGTCCTGTCGCTGGCATCGAGCGAGATCGCCCGGACCTTGTCCGACTTCATTTGCCCGACGACCTGCTTGACCCTGTCGAGTTTGAGGTCCGCTGCGATGACCTCTGCATCGTAGGTGTCGACTAGATCCCTGAGCGTCAGAGCGCCCATCTGTCCCGATGCCCCGATGAGTAATACCTTCATGTTCCCGCTCCTAGCCTCCCACGCATTCGGATGTCTTCAGGCGCGGAGTATTCACTGGACCGATAAGTCGTTTTCTATTGCCGATGCTGAGGCTCTTCAGCAAGGGCGGTCGGACCGCTGCCCGGGACTAGTGCTGCCCCTTGAAGGGCCTCCAGATGACGACCACGATGCCCGTGTCCTGGACCTCGTGTCCGGGAAGCCCGGTCTGGTCGCTGACAGTCACGGTGAGCGTGTACGTCCCCTTCTTCTCGTAGATGTGGGTGCAGCTGTTCGATGTTGTGAAGGATACCGCCCCGTCCCCCCAAGACCAGGTGTACAGCAGAGCGTCGCCGTCCGGATCGGACGCCGTGACCTCGAACAAGTGGTCGGTCTTCCTGAGGACGTCTCCGAAGTCTGGGACGACGAGAGTCGGCACGGCGTTGGACGCCACTGCTATATAACTCGACCAATACACTGGCCTTGCCTGCACACCAATGTGGCCGTCGTCGACGTACATCGTGACCTCGTATCCTCCACCGGCCTCGTATGAGTGAGTGACCGAGACGCCGGCTCCCGCGGAGCCGTCCCCGAAGTCCCAGGTGTAGGACAGCGGGTCTCCATCCGGGTCATAGGCGGAACCCATGAAGGTTATCATCTCCCCTGCGGTCGGATCGACGGGGTAATACGTGAACGACAGGCCTGATGGCGCGTAATTCAGGGGGTCGAGGACAATAACACGGGTCGCTGCCGAGGACACGAATTGGTCGGCGCTCGAAACTTCCCTGACCATCAAGTAAGCGGTGAAAATACCGTCCTCTGCATATGTATGCGAGGCATACGGGACTGATGACCACGGGCTCACGGTTCCGTCCCCGAAGTCCCACCTGTATTCCAGCGCATCACCGTTTGCGTCAACTGCAGTCGCAGAGAAGCTGACCGGAATGTCTACAATCGCTTCGTAGGTCGTCACCAAGGACGTGATGATCGGGGCTGGGTTGTCAGCGGGATATATGCGCATGTAGAGGTACGGGAGCCCGAACTCGGGCATCAGCAGGAACTGCGACTCCCAGTCGCCGAAGTTCATCCAGTGCTCTTCGGTGTTTGAGCTGACGAGATACATCGATTTCCCATACGCGACACAGTTGCAGCCGCTGTCCTCGTACGCGATCCTCTGGAGCTCGTCGGTCAGAATCCTGCGCTCGGCAAGATTCGTCTCTCCGACGGATTGTAACCATATGTCGTCATAGGTCGGGCTGGAGTAGAAGACGTCCGATAGTCCCCCGATCTCCATCGATGTCAGCACATTCAGCACCTCCACCGACGGGTCAGAAAGGGGCCCCATGACCCAGTCCCAGAACCAGACGTCATAGTCGGCGCTGTACCATACAGAGTTCATCTCCATCGTCGAAAGGAACTCAGGCATCAGGTCTATCCCCGCGGCTGCTGCCCAGTTCTCTATCATCAACGTGCCCTCGTAGAATTCTGAGTCGGTGTCGGGTGAATAGAACCGGAACATCAGGGTGTCCATCGCGACATCGCCTTCGATTCTGGACAGCGGGAAGTACGTCATGAAGTCGGGGTCGTAAGCGGTGATCTCCGACCCGTCTAGCCTGTGGTTCCAGCCTTGGTTGTACAGGAGCATCCTCGCACCGGCAGGATCAAACGCGAACGGCTCTTCCCCTGGTATGCTTCCGTAGGTGTAGTGCCACGGGTTGACGTCCGGCACCAAGGAGTCGGCAACGCTGCCGTAGCCTTGGAGGACGTACTCGACGAAGGTCTGCTTGTCCAAGCACATTGCGAGGGCCGTCTTGACGACGGGGTCCAGGAGAAGCTGGTTGTTGTAGCCCGCCTTGTACGCCCCTCCAAGCCTTGCCCTGAGCTCGTCTGTCATCTGGTTCAGGTTGAACTCGTACACGAACCCCGTGCTCTGCGAAAATCCCTGGATGCCGTTCGGGAAGGGCTGGAGCTGTGCGTATGCCGGCGGGGGCACCTCCTGGAGGACATCTGTTCCCCCGTTGAGGAAGTCCATGAGCGCTGCGTCGAGCGATACCTCGTACTTGTACACTATGCTGTTGGGTCTGATCTGCCATCCTCTGTTCTCCGTCTGGTACCAGACGGGGTTCTTTCGGAGCTCAACATCGGTCGTTGGGAGCCCGGGGAGCGCATAGTACAATGGTCCGGAGCCGATGCATGGCCAAACGCCGGCGTTGGCGTCGAAGTTCATCCAGTCCCATTCATAGTTGGACCATATGTACTCCGGGAGGATCGGGATTACAGTCAGCGCGTGCATAAAAGGCGCCGAGGGCTGTGCAAGTCTTATTGTGAGACTGAACGGCCCCGAGGCCGCCATACTTGATATCGGCCCGTGCTGGAAGTAGTATGACAGGCTGTGGTAGTAGTTCTGGCAGAGTGACAGGGTGAACATCACGTCCTCGACTGTCACTGGCTGTTGGACTGCCGGGTTGGCTGGGTCGTAGAACAACGCGTTGTCCACGAGCTCGAACTCCCATGTGAGACCGTCAGCCGACACGGACCAGGACGTGGCCAGGTCGCCAACGATGTTGCCTTCGAGATTGTATGCGAGCAATGTGCTGTAGCATGGCCAGATGGTCATGTACTCGTATGTGGATGTGTATAAGAGCGGGTTCAGGTTCCCTACGTTCAGACCGTATATCCCGATCGTGAAGGTGCGGTCTCCCGGAACGGCCTCCGTGGATGCCCTCGTGCTCTCTTGTCCCATGCTCGCCAAGGGCACGGTGACCGTCACAAACGCAGCTGCCAGCAGTATTGCGAATATCCCTGTCGCTGATCTCCTAGAAGCGAACCTCGCCACAGAATTCCCCCGGGCTTTGATTGCCTCGACGCTATATAAGCGCTGTTGGGGCGTTTCTGATGTTGGCCAGCGGTCACTAGCAGTCACTCGGACTGCGAAAGATGTGCTGACGATATCCCTGAACGGGTCAGACCATGTCAGCCCTGTCCGGGCCGGAATCGAGCATGAGCAGGAGCTTGTCGAGTTCGTTGTCAGTTATCTTCCCTGCCAGGTACAGGTCGACGATCCGCAGCCTCTGGCTATCGTTCCTCACGCTGACCGCGGCCGGAGATATCTTCGGTTCGTCGTTCGCTGCCTCCAGCTCCCCGGCTGCGGGCTCGGACGTGACCGCTTCCGGCCCGAGGAAGTCGTTGCACGCAGACTTCACCACGTCCTGAGTCACGCGCGTGTATGAGACCGCGCTGTCGTAGGCCTGGCCCACGATGTCCTCGGTCATCTGAGCATATCTCCGGACGGTCTCGAGGCTCCTCTCTCTTGAGGTGGCGATGGCCTTCTTGACCTCGTCCAGGCTCGATATCTCGCCTGAGAGTCCTTTCGCGAATTGGTCCATGCTCCTGACTTTTTTCCCGAGCTCGGCTGCAAGGGCCGTGTTCGACCTGAACATGCTCAGGTTGGAGAACTCTATGCACCTCGCGAATTCGTCCTTCTTGAGTGCGTCCCTGGCCATTGCGACGTAGTCCTCCGAGTCCGTGACAAGGATGCCGGCATCTGAGGCCAGCTTGGTGGCCCTTTCGGCGAGCTCTATCGCGCCTGCGGCCCTCTCCTGCGCGGCCTTCTTCATGTCGGCGATGATCTCGCGCGAGGAAGTGACGCAGACGTCATACTGCTTCGCCTGGAACTTCTTCCTGACGTCATCGAGCCTCTTCTTCGGGATCTCTGTGTTCGCGCCGATGCTCTCGGCCGCGGAAATCGCACGGTTGCACATCATGAGCAGGCTCCTTGCCTTCTCGTGAGTGCCCATGATGAAATCTATCGAGTCGACGCTCTTCCTGGCCAGCATCACAGCCTCCTCGATAGCGCCGTCCCTCAGCTTCCTGCGCGACTCGTTGACGACCGCGACGGCAGAGCTGATGTCCAGCCCGGCCTTGTTGGCGATCATGAACTTGTTCTTGGAATCGTAGAGTATTCTGAGCACGAGCTCCGTCTGCGCATCCTTCAGCGCCTTCTCAGCCTCGAAGAGCCCCACGACAGCCTCGTTCAGCTCCCCATCGTGCATCTTGCGCTTGGACGATGTGAGCGCACGCCTCGCTTCTGTGATGTCTCCGCCGGCGCGAACCGTCCGGCCAATCCTCTCGGCGATTGCCGCGTGCCGCACATCGTACTCGGACGATATGACGTCCCTGAGCCCGGAGGTGGCCTTCTGGACGTTGTACCTCGCCTTGCCGAGTTCGCCCTTGTTGAGGGCGCGCTTTGCCGAGTCCATCCTCTGCCTCGTCGGTGCGAGATCCGCGCCAAGGGCCTCTGCCAGGTCGAGAAGTTCCTCGGCCTTTGCGATAGCCTTCCTTATCTTCGGGGCGCGCGGGACGATCTCAGGTGACTTCTGGATCCTGACCCTGCTCTTCTTGACTGCCTTCGTCGATGCTCCAGGGAAGTCAGAATGTACCTGCGCGAGCTTGACCGAGAGCTCCGCAGGCGGCTCCCGCGGCTTGGTCATCTGGTATTCGAGCATCTTGTGCAGGCTTTCGAGCAGATCATCAACGCTGCCTGATTTCTGAAGGACGTTCATACCCGAGCCCCGCGGCAGGCTGTTGACGACCGATTGCTTGAGCGCTTGCGAGGCCTCTGCAGTCTCGGATGGGGCAGGGTTCGATGTCATGGGCTGCGTCCTGTCGGCGACTGATTCCTTGTTCTTCTGCATTCAATCATCCTGAAGGTATGTCCTGCCCGGAAAACGAGACAGAATCCTCCCCCCGGTGTGATACTGACTTGGGAAAATACTACGCAAGTGGGGGTATATCTTCTTTTTGAGCGGCATCGTCATGATTGGGCGTCGTCAGTTCATTCGCGCCGCCTAATCTCGGTGCCGATGCACTCATATGTGCATCCGCTCGATTCTATCATTTGTGATAACCGGTTCGGAAATCGGCGAAGGTTCATTATACGCGAGGCGGGGATTGGTCGATGCCGGGAGTTCGAGAGAGGAGCCTCCGAATGGACGCAGCTAGGGACCCGATCGACAGGAAGCTCAAGGCATACATCGAGAACACTTACTCCCCGATCCCCAGGGACGAGCAGGAGAAGGTCATCGACAACGTGATATCCCTCATAGAGCTCGCCCAGGACAAGAGGCAGACCACAAGGACCATCATGGACCATGTCTCGAAGATGATCTTCCGACTCTTCTCGTTCGACGAGATAGCTATCGGGCTCAGGGACAGGAAGACCGGGACCTACAGATACGAGATACTCTTCGGTTACAGGAAAGAGGTCATCGACAAGTTCAGACGGATAGAGTACGACTATCACGACATGGTCAGCTACGACAGGTTCCCGAACATAAAGATTGGGAGGCTGTCGGAGTTCAACCCCGTCGAGGGGTTGCCCGAGCACGAGAAGGACCTCTATGACAGACCCCTGATCATATCCCAGAAGAGGACCGGCCCGGACGACTTCCATGAGGGTGACTACATCGATGTCTGGATGTACGACTACAGGAAGGACCTCATCGGTTGGATAGAGCTCTCACGGCCCAGGAGCGGGAAGCTTCCGCCAAGGACGTCGATTAGGTGGATAGAGCTCATTGCGAGCATCGGGGCGTCGATCGTCGCTCACAGGTGGGCGGATGAAGACCTCGGCCGGAGGGTGTGAGGCCCCCGCATGGGTCCCGCAACCACGCCCCGAGATGGTGTGTTCATTTTATCTACCGACACCGGTTTCTGTCCTGCTGTAGTTCAGGTGCGCCCACTTGACTACCTCTCCCCAAAGGCGAACACATGATTTCTGAGAAGAACCTACTGAGAGTGCTAGACGACGGCAATCTCGATGCGATACACGGAGCGACACTGGAAGTCCTGAGCGAAGTCGGAGTCATGGTCGATTGCGAGAAGACCCTTGACCTGCTCTCGAAGAACGGCTACGATGTGGACCGCGGGACCAAGCTCGTGAGGATGTCGGAAGACAAGGTAATGGAGGCGGTCAAGAGCTGTAAGAGGAACTTCAGGTGGCACGCCCGGAGCGAGAAGCGCTCGTTCGACGTAGTGAACGGCAGCACGAAGTTCGGTCCAGGCGCTCAGTGCCTGCTCTACCTGGACCCGTCCAGCCACGAGCCGAGGCCGACCCTCCTGCAGGATGGCATCAACATGTGCAGGTTGTTGGACGCGCTGGACAGCTCTTCCCTAGGCTATGTGCCGATCTACCCCAACGACGTCCCTGAACACGCCATGAGCGTCGTCACGTGGGCCGCTGGCCTGCTCAACTCCTCAAAACCGGCATATGGCGGATGGGGCGATGATGTCGAGTTCGAACTCATGCTGCGGGTGGTGGACATCCTGCTCGGCGACAGGGAGAAGCTGCGCAAGGTCTCGCTGTTCCCTGCATACATCGACCCGATCAGTCCGCTCGGGCACGACCAGGGGATGCTCGAAACGCTCATACGCTACTCAGAATGGGACCTCCCGGTTTTCGTGATGGTCATGGCGCTCGCCGGCGGGACAGCACCGGCCTCTCTGGCCGGTCTCCTGGTCCAGCAGAACGCAGAGATACTCAGCTCGATCGCGATATCGAGGTGCGTCACCAAGAACCCGAAGATCATCTACGGCTCTGTCTCGTGCCCCCTCGACATGAGGTCGGGGACGTCCGTTACCGGCTCCCCTGAGTTCTCGCTCCTCGGCGTCGGTGCGGTCCAGATGGCGAAGTATTACGGCCTGCCCAGCGACATGGGCGTCCAGAGCGATTCGAAGACCGTCGACGCCCAGACCAGCTACGAGAAGATGCAGTCCGCGCTCATGTCAGTCCTTTGCGGGGCCGACTTCGCGGAGTTGTTCCTAGGCTCCACGGAGGCCTTCAACGCGTACTCCCCGATCCAGTTGATGATCGACGACGAGATCGCTTCGTACGTCCGCAGGATTGCGGACGGGATAGAGGTGGACGAGGACACGCTCTCCGTCGACGTGATATCGAAGATAGGCCCTCAGGGCAACTACCTCAAGCACCCGAAGACGCTCAAACACTTCAGGGCCCAGCACTCGGTGGCGAAGCATTCGGACAGGTCCACGCGTCAACAGTGGACCTCGCTCGGGCGCAGGGACTCGGAGGACAGGGCGCGGGTCAGGTACAAGGAACTGCTGAGGTCCCACGTTCCGGAGCCGCTCGAACCGGAGATGCTCAGGGACTTCGACGCGCTCATCAAGGAGTACACGAAGGAGTTCAGCGTCGAGGACCTGACCAGGGTTCGGCTCTAGTCCACGGTTGGACAACCTTAATCCTCTCGACCGCCAATCGGCGGCCAAGTCAGAACATGAGCACTGAAGACAGGCTAGTTGTCAGGCAGTGGACCGAGGCGGACCTCGAGGGAGTGTTCAAGCTCGTAGACCGCGAGAACTGGGGCTGGGAGTTGGCCGAGATCAGGCGCATACACGCGCTGGACTCGCAGAGCTCGTTGGTGGCCGAGGAGGACGGTGAGCTGAAAGGCCTCGTGACGGTCATCGACTACGGCATCATGGCTTTCATAGTGCATGTCATAGTCGAGGAAGGCTCGCGCAGTAGAGGACTCGGGAAGATCATGGTCAAGGCCGCGCTCGGCCGGCTCGATGCCAAGGGGATTGCCAGGGTCGAGCTGCACGCGATGCCTGATGTGCTGGGGTTCTATAATCAGCTGGGCTTTGAAGAGGGTGACCACGTAGACTTCTATTCGCGTGATCCGAACGCCGACCATGTATCACTCGAGGAGCCGACAGGTGCCGAGCGGAGGGTCGTGCTGCTGGGGGAACAAGATCTCGGCCGGGTCTCGAGGCTCTTATCGGACGCGATGGACCTCGAGGTTCGGGACGTTGCGGGATCACTGAGGGCCGATCCTCCCGATGTCTTGGCCGGCATCGTCGAGGGAGGACGCGTGACGGGGGCTCTGGTGGGCAAGGTCGGCGTCGAGCTGAACGGGATAGGACCGTGGATTATGGAGGACTTCGATGAGATCCGTGCCAGGGAGATGTTGAGGACGGTCCTCGCCAGGTTGCCGGCCAAGAGGACGGACGTCCTCATCGCCACTGCGAATCGGAACGCTCGGGACGCGATAGGGTCTGAAGGGTTCTACCTGGTGAATGGGGGACTCGTTCGTGCCATCAGGCCAGGGAAGCACGCACAGTCGTACCCGCCTGGGCTGCTCGCGATAGGTCATCTCGGAGCCGTATAGCCAGTCTCAGAACAGGATGTCCTCGGTCAGGACCACCTTGCCGTTCCTTGTGGGAACGCCCTCATCCTCGCAGTGCTTGCGCCTTCCCGCAGCGGCCCTGGGCTCTCCCCCGAACCCGCCATCCGACTGCACGACGCGATGACATGGGACAATCGGAAATAGCGGGTTGTTGTGGAGCGCGTTCGCGACCGCGCGCGACGCCTTCGGCCTCCCGGTCATCCTGGCGATCCTCCCGTAGGTGCTGACTTTACCCCTCGGTATCTTGTAAGTGGTCAAGTACACCGCCCTTTCGAACTCAGAATAGTCCTTGAGGAACTCCTTAACGTCCCTTTCCGTCTTCACATCGTCTCGCTTCATGTGTGTCGCCCCCGAATCTGTCGGCGCGGGGTTATCGGTATGGCATTGTTATTGAAGAGTCCTTCGCGGAGGTCGCCGAAAGTAATTTCCAGCAAGAACGTCAATCCCCGCATGATGCCTGCGGCCGGCAAGGGAGAGAGGTTGCTGTCGAGGGAGGACGTCATGGAGGCCCTTACCGACGCGCTTAGACCTCTGAGTTACATTCACGCCTTCTGGGAGGGCGGCGCTCCCGGCTACGGCAGGCTCGACGAGTGGTCCGACATCGATGCGTATATCCTGGTCGACGACGGCAAGGTCGAGCAGGTCTTCCGCGCGGTCGAGACAACCTTGGAATCATTATCGAGGATCCAGCAGAAGTACGATATCGGGACGACCCCTTGGCCTGGAGTGTTCCAGGCCTTCTACAGATTGAAGGGCGCGAGCAGGTACATGATCCTGGATCTCGCCGTTCTGACAACGAAGAGCCGAGAAACATTCCTACAGCCCGAGATCCACGGCGAGGCCGTCTTCAGGTTCAACAAGAAGGGGAGGGCCAGGGCGAAGAAGCTCGACAAGAAAGCCCTCGAGTCCAAGATGCGGAATCGTCTTGAACGCGTCAAGGCGCGGTTCGAGATGTTCGGCATATTCGTCCAGAAGGAGATAAACAGGGAGAACTGGATCGAGGCGGTGGATCTGTACAGAGCGGTCGTGCTCGACTCGCTCACGGAGGTCCTGAGGATGAAGCACTGCCCGATCCACTACGACTTCAGGACGCGGTACATCCACTACGAGCTTCCCGCCCGGGACGTCGCGCGGCTCAAGAGGTTGTACTTCGTGTCAGACGAGAAGGACCTCATCAGGAAATACGGTTCTGCTTCGCGTTGGTTCAGATCGACGGTCAATGAGCTCGAAGCCGCCGTCACGGTTCAACCCTGAGTCTGCAGTTCATCCACCTCATTCTCGGAGGTGTCCGGGCCCATTCTGCCCTTGACATCGAGCGCATAAATGAGCCCGTTCGAGTCGACATCCGCGAAGTACGAGCTCACGTTGTCATAGAACGTCGCCACTTTCTTGAAACCGTACCTCTCGTAGAACTGCCAGTTGCTGGTCTTGTCGTCCGTATAGACCGTGATCACGGACGCTCCGGCCCGTCTTGCCGCTTCGACGAACCTGTCCACCAGTCTCTTGCCTATCCCGGAGCCCCTGTGGGCGCCAGCGACTATGAGCAACTCTATCTCAGCGTCAGACCTCGGCCTGTTGACGGCGACCTTCAGTTCTGTCATTGAGATCCCAAAGAGCATCTTGAGGGCCTTACCAGGCTTGATGTTCCTCGCGAAAAGCATCCGCGGGAACGTCCCCATGTCCTCCCGCATCGACCTCAGCCAGCTCCTCGAGGTCTTCTGACCCTTTATTCTGCCGAAAAGAAACCCGGCAATCTCGCCCGATGTCATGACGACCTCCGTCCAGGTCGAGTAGATCAGCGTCGATTGGATGTAGCCAGTCATGGTCGAAATGTCGCTGGGCGCTGTGAACATCGCCCTACCGTACGGCCATGCCTCCTCGGCCAGCTTCGCACATGCCTGTAGGTCGGACGGGATGTACGGCCTGAAGAGCGGGTCCCCGTTGAGCATCGTTAGACCGAATTGTCCTGGCGCGACTAATACAGTTGTCGACTCAGGAGTGGGCTCGTCACAGAGAAGCGCCGCAAGCCCCGCACTTCGTCTCCTTCTGTTCGTTGAGGGAGCCGCAGTAACGGCACCTTATCTTCGCCTCGGCCTTCTCTTTCTTCTCCTCCATCCGCTGCTGCCGCTTCTCCCAATCCTTCTTGTTTGACTTGATCGTGAAGTGCCTGGCGACGATCATGAGACCGCCACCGCCCCACATGATCGCGACGCCCCACCAGATGCCGAATATCATGGGTATGATCGAGAAGAAGAACACCATGAACGAGAGGCCGACCAGGAGCATCCCGAAACCGTTCGGGTCGAGGTCTTCGTAATTCGGCCCTGCGGGGACGTCCCCGGCTATGCTCCTGCCGCAGCTGAGGCAGAACTTGGCGTCGTCTGGCAGGTCCATGCCGCAACCTTCGCATTTGACGGGCATCTTGTACAAGTAGGAACGTGGCGTATTCATATGTTCTCTTTTGTGGCTATCACTTCCGATAACGACGATTCCGCAACGGTCAAATACTCGCGGTCTTGAGGCCGGCCAGGCACCGCAAATTCTTATCTAGATTGGCGCGATACGGTACACGAAGAAAGGGATGCCCGAGACTGTGGCATTGGTCGTGTGGGTCAATACCAATTGATGCTGCCATTAGTGCTGGGCTCGCCTTGGCGCCTTTTCTCAGAAGCGAGGTTGTTTCAGTGACAACGGTAACGAGCTCCGAGAAAAAGTACAGAGCCAAGACTGTGAAATCGAGGAAATACATCGAGAACGCGAAGCAGCTGATCCCTGGCGGAGTCGAGAGCAACATACGGCTCTTCGAGCCTTACCCGTTCGTGTCGCACAGGGCCCAGGGGCCTTACATATGGGACATCGACGGGAACAAGATGGTAGACTTCACGCTCGGTTACGGCCCGTTGCTGCTCGGGCACAGACACCCGGCGGTCGTGAAGGCCGTCAAGGCGCAGGTGGACCGGGGCAGCATGTTCGGCTCTCCGACGGAGTTCACCGCGGACTACGTCAAGCTTGTCCAGAAGGCGCTGCCGTCCGTCGAGATGTTCAGGTTCACCAACTCGGGCTGCGAGGCCACTATGAACGCGCTCAGGGTCGCGCGGGGTTTCACTGGCAAGGAGAAGATCGCGAAGGCCGAAGGGTCGTATCACGGAGGGCACGATTACATGATGCAGAGCGTGGACATACCCGAGTCGGTGCTCCAGAAGGGCAAGAAGTGCCAGCCGGCAGTGCCATGGGGCAAGGGCCTTCCGAAGTGCGTGACTGACCTCGCGGTGATATACCCGTTCAACGAGTGGGAAGAGACCGAACGGATCTTAACTAAGCACGCGGACGAACTGGCAGCGGTCATCATGGAGCCCGTCCATGCGGGCGCGGGATGCATCGGGCCCAGGGACGACTACCTGAAGAAGGTCAGGAAGCTGACCAAGGACTTGGGGATCATACTGATCTATGACGAGGTCCTGACCGGGTTCCGTGTGGCTTGGGGCGGTGCCCAGGAGAGGTACGGCGTGAAGGCCGACATCACGTGCGTCGCCAAGGTCGCGGGAGGCGGCTACCAACTGGGCGGGTTCGGGGGTCGGAAGGAGATCATGGAGACCATCTTGCCGTCGGAAGACGGCAATGTGTACCACGGAGGCACATACAACGCCCACGCGGTGTCCGTGGCCGCAGGGCTGGCAACTCTGAAGGAGCTGTCGAAGCCCGGGACATACAAGAAGATCAACAGGACGGGCGACATGCTGTTCGACGGGATACGCGACGTGGCGAAGGACCGCGGTGTCGATGTCTGGGTCGAGAACATCGGCTCCATCGGCGAGGTGTTCTTCACGGACAAGGAGATTCGCACCTGGAGGGACGAGCTCGAGATCGACAGGGGCAAGTGGGAGAAGTGGTTCCTGCACGCGCTCTCCGATGGAGTGTTCTTCGGCGTTCCGCATCCGGACGGGCACGCGTTCACATCGCTAGTGCACTCGGACAGGGATATCGAGAGGGGCATCGAGGTGCTCGACAGCGCGTTCAAAGCGGTCGCCTGACGGGTGCGTCTGTCTTACGCGAAGACTCTGATCAGCGCGCGCTCTTCGCTTCGAGCCTTCGGATGCGGACCGCGGCCTCGAGCACGAAGGAGATCACCTCGACCCACTTGACCGTGGTCGCGTCGGGTATCTTCTTCAGCCTCGTGCCGGAGATCTCTATCCATCCGATGATCTCCCCGGCCGCGTCGAAGAAGAAGGTGTCGATGTAGTCCGCTTCGAGGCTGTCGGTCACTGAGCGCCTCTTCATGTCCAGTAGGCCAGGACGATTGTACGAGAACTCCTCTCCCTGTGCATACGGGTGGTCCTCGCCGAGGAACAGCCTCGAGCTCCTGCTGATTTCGTAGCTCTTGTAGGTGCTTTGGTTAGTGAGTTGCTCGCGCGTGTAGGACAATTTCATGTATTCGGCGGCAACGTCGTCCGGCAGTCCCACAACGACTTCGTACCTGTATATCCCGTCGATGTGGTCCCTGAGACCGATGGCCACGTTCGCAATCCCGAGTCTCTTCACAATGAGTTCTGCGGACTTCGTGAGGATCGTCTTCAGGGGGACATCCGGCCTTTCGACCTGGAGGCACAGCTCTATGATGTCCTCTAGGACTTTCTGCGTCTGGTCCTTCACGCCCCTCGAATACTCCAGCCTGAGCCTTCTGGCCACATCGCTGGGGTCCACTGGCTTCGGGGATTCCTCTGTGCCGTACATGTTACCCACGAGTTCGCATTGCCCGGCCGCCCGCTGCCCACCCATCTGGCAACGGCAAATGCTCAGTCGGAGGATCTCTTCGCGGCTTCCGCGTCCCTCGTCTGGGTATATTGTCCAGTGGGACTATATCACTTGTCCAGCACGTTCATTAATCCCTTCTGCGCCATGGTCGGCCCCGAGGGAGGGCTGTCCCGATCTCACTTGGACAGTACGAAGGCCCCGGCGTCGGATTCGATTCCAAGATATGCGAACTCGTCCAGGTTGGTGACCTGGCCGACCATCTGGTCTCCATCCACCGTGAACTCCCAGCGCTCCTCGTAGTCTTGCCCTGCGATGTAGCTCTCGGTGTAGAACACGAGCTTCGTGCCATTGATGCGTCCGTCGACCTCGATGTGCTCCTCGACCACGGGGATGTATCCCGGTTCCCCGACATCTGTCTGGGTGAGCGGATGGATATCAAGCCAGCCCGTGACGCGGTCGCCGCTCTGCCGTAGGTCCATCTCGCACGTGGCTGTGATCCTGGAATCTCTTTCGCCCCAAAGGTCCAGCCAGTAGTATGTGGCCGTGCCCTCCCAGTTGCCGCTCGCCGGACCGCCGAGGCCGAGGAACGAGCTTCCGAAGAACACTAGCACGAGGACCACCACAACCACGACTGCCAGGACGGCGATCACAATCTGCTTCTGCTTGTTCATCTGGGGCGCAGGGACACTCGCTGGTGCAGGCGGCGTCCAGTCTGGAGGCGGCGGAGGCTCATCCTGTGGGAGGGACCTCCCGCACTGAGGACACGACGCGAGCCCCTGTTCCATCTGCTTGCCACAGTAGGGGCAGTAACTCGCCGGAGCCTGCGCAGGCTTCTGAGCGGTTTTCTGCTCTCTGAGTGAGCTGAGGACGATCATGGCTCCCAGCAGGACAGCGGCCCCTATCGAGATCATGCCCTGCGACGTGTCGGTCGGGACGTATCCAAAGAGCGCTACGAACATCGCCAGGAATATCAGGATGAATCCCAGGACGATTCCAACAATCTGACTTGCTTTCATCGGGTGACACCGTGGCGAAGAGATTTCAGGAGCATGCTCTTAAGCCTGAGCCACCTAATTCGAATCCTGATAACAGACCGATGCGAGAGAATCAAATAGGTTCAGCCACCGGCGAGCCGGGGTTCTTTCCGATTGTCAACCGAGGGTTCACTTGGTCCGCTTCTTCGACGGCGGCTTGCCCTCTCCGAGGACTCGCGCGAGCTCTGGCATCCACTCGCTTATCTTGATCTTCTGGGGGCACTTCCGCTCGCACTTCCTGCACTGCTTGCAGTTCGACGCCCGGGACTTTTCATCCAGAAAGCGGTCGTATGACCTTCGGGCGGTCTTCAGGTCCTCGTTGACGACGCCGTCGACGAACATCTCGAAGTTCGCAGGGATGTGAACGCCGTGAGGGCAGGGCATGCAGTAGCTGCACTTCGTGCAAGGCACCGGGCTGAGCTGCTCGTACTTCTTAGTCATCCTGTCTACGAGCCTCTGTTCCCCCGCGGAGAATGAGCCTATGTTCGACGTGTCCGCTGACATCAGGTTCCCTTTCACCTGGCCAAGGGTCGACATGCCGCTGAGGATCACGGACACTTCCGGTTGGTTCCAGATCCACTGGAGCGCGAGGTCCGCCGGCGTGCGGTCCGCCCCTGCGGCGTCGAAGATCTTCCTCACCGCTTTCGGCGGGCTGGCCAACCGGCCGCCCAGGAGCGGTTCCATGATGACGACGCCAAGGCCCTTGGAGGCGGCGTACTTGAGCCCTTTGGTGCCCGCCTGGTTGGCAGTGTCCAGGTAGTTGTACTGTATCTGGCAGAACTCCCAGCCATCGTACCCGTCGACTATCTCCTTGAATGCCTTGTTAGTGTCGTGGAACGAGAACCCTATGTGTCCTATCTTGCCGGCATCGATGGCCTTCTCTGCCCTGTCGAGGAGCTTGTGCTTGACGACCTTGCCCTTCCAGGCCTTCTCGTTCAGCGCGTGGAAGAGGTAGAAATCTATCCTGTCCGTCCTGAGCCTCTTGAGCTGCTCTGCGAGGAGCTTGTCGAAGTCCTTCTGCTTGTTGACGAGCCAGACCGGGCACTTCGTGGCGAGCATAACCTTCTCCCTGTAGCCGTCTCTGAGCGCCTTGCCAAGGAATGACTCGCTCTTGCCCCCGTGGTAGTTGTACGCGTCGTCGACGTAGTTCACACCGCGGTCGATGGCGTATCGTATCATCCGCGTGGCCCGTGCTTCGTCTATCTTCTTGCTCATTGGCTTGCGGTCCGTCGTTGGGAGGCGCATGCAACCGAAGCCGAGCGCCGAGACCCTGTGGTCGAGCTTGCCGAAGCGTCTGTATTGCATAATGGTCCTGCCCGCTTGCTCTCGCTCGGATTCGCGGAGACCTCTATGAATCTATTGGCGGTGTGACGGATGCCCGGCTCATCATCCAGTCCAGACTGGCGCAGTCCAGGCCGTGACTCCTTCTCCGCCCGTCAGGCACGACGCGGTTGTCACGCGGACGTAGTAGTAGCTCGAACATTCGGACTCCAGGGTGACGGTCCAGTCGAACACTGTGCCGCTCCCCGGCAAGCTAGCAACCACCGCTCCTCCGTCTGTTATGATCTCGACCAACGTGATGGCGTCGCTCGCGACTCCGTCTGGGTCTTCGATGTGTATTGACGCGGTGTATTCTCCATCATCCGCCTCCAGCACCGACCCCATGACCTCTGAGTCGAGCGTGAACGATATCCTCAGGTTCTTGTCAAGGGTTGCGTAGCCCCTGCATCCGCTGATCGCTGCGTAAAGGTCGCCGGGGTTCAGGCTGGGGGCGAGGAGCACCGTCCTCATCTCGTGGCCCGAGATCCAGTCCGAGTAGTGCGTGTCCGAGTTGGCGGATGGCATGATGTGCCAGCCGGCGTCCAAGGCCATGATGTAGCTTCCCTCCGTGAATTCGTCGTTGTACACCTCGATGACGCTCATGCCGACGTCCCTGGTTTCGCTGTAGAAGTCGTAGTTCACGAAGTTGTCGCTCACGTACAGCGGGTGGTTGAACTGTCCGATAGCCCCGGGCTGCCCCGCGAGCCAATCATAGAAGTTGGGGAGCCGGTCCATCCGGTTGCCCAGGGTCTGTTTGGGAGGCAGCTCGCGCGTGTTGTAGACGTTGATCTCTCCGAGCTGCGCCAGCAGCCACGCCTCGTAGCCTGCCATCGCAACGAACGAATCGGATGTGTAGTGGTCGGCTGCGGCGAGCGAATCCTGCCACTGCTCGGCGCTCATGACCCAGGCATCATATGCGTGCCAGATGGCCACGTGGTCCGTTACGGCCATGAAGTCCGCACCGGCCGCGATGGCGGCCTCGTAGGCGTCCCAAGGTGTGGAGTCCTCATAGGCGTCGGAGTACCCCGTGTGCGTGTGGAGGTCGCCGAAGTACAGGTTGTACTGGAGCTCAGGAACGTTCTTGTCCTTCGCGGATGCGAAGTCGCCGCAGAACAGCGGCCCGACGCAGACGAAGGCCAACACAGTAGCCGCTAGCCGTAGACCTATGGTTGTCACTGCTGACTCTCCCCCCTCGATACGCTGGTGGGGGTAAGTCGGTGTGAGAATAAATAGCATGCTGGCAACGTCTCTCAAGCAGCTGTCGAAAAGTGAAAGGATGGAAGTGGTTTGGATTCGGGCGAAGTCCCGCCCGGTCTCAGGCAGTCATCGCCAGGGCCCACAGGAACTCGTCCCAGTCGGTGTCGGCCACGAAGTCGAGGTTGCTCGTGCGGTAGTTCTCGTACAGCTTGTCCGAGCTGATCGTGTAGTATACCGACATCCCGTAAGACCTGAGGCTCATGTCAGCATCCGGAGACACGTAGTCGTAGAACATCACGGTCTCCATGAGAAGGTCGAACACCTTCACTGCGTCGTCGAGCATGTCAGGCGCCTTCTCGCCTAGTAGCGTGACGTACCAGCCGATGTCAGTGAACGGGAAAGCCTCCCCGTGGAACTGTATCTGCGGTGTCTGAGACTCCGACGACTGGATGATCCCTCTGAGGTCGTACTCCTCGGTCAGCGGTGTGAGCGCTTCTGCTAGCGGGTCGAGGCCCTCGATCACGAGCGCTTCCACCTTCGTCAGGTCGTACACTCCCATGCTTGTGTACGGGAACCCGCCCAGGCCGGCTCCCGCGCACATGCTGTAGAACTCCACATAGGTCTCGGCCGCCTTCTGGGCGATGTCGTAAGGCGTCTTTTCAGTCTTCTGTATCTCGGTCAGCCAGGCTGTGTAGTCGTAGCCGTCCCCTGGGACGGTCGTGATGGACGCCACCATGAGCTCCGCAAGCTCCCTGTTCTCATAGGCGATCTCGACCATGCCCATGAAGCAGGCGTCGTAGCCAATGATCGACAGGTCTGCCGCCACGCCGTTCGGCGTCGCCGCTAGGATGCCCTGCTGCACCTCGTCCATTATCAGCCTGTCCGTGCTCCCGCTCGGCAGAAGGGAGCCCTCATCGTAGCACACGCCCCACCAGCCGCCACCGTGGTCCCAGAGGACAAGCATGTAGTTGTTCGCCGGAGCGAACTCGATCGCCTTCTCGAGGCAGTAGTCCAGTGTCGCCGGGTCACCCATGTTGAGCTCTCCAGGGCACGCTCCTGCTATCTCCTCGCAGTCGCAGTCGTGGTGCCCCGTGGCCAGGTCGATGTGGTCCTGGTCGGTGCCTATGTAGTACCAGTGGGTCCCTTCGGTCGCGTCCAGTGTGTCCATCAGCACTATCACGTTGACCCCGCCTACCGACCCGACAAGCTCCATCTCGTCGAGGTCTCCGAGCCCCGCCGACTGGAGGTTATTGTCCGCTGCCAGGTAGATGATGATCGTCCATTCTGCGTTCTCGAGCGGCGCGTCCGGGCCTGGCTCCGAGTCTTCCGGAGCTTCTGCAGCCATCGGCATCGCGGCCGCGAATGCATTCACAGCTGCCAGTGCAGTCACCAGCAGCAAAAGCGTAGCGATTAGTCCCGCGGATATCTTCCTCGTAGAATTCCCCCTCGCTGGTGCTCAGAATTATGCATCGCTCTATACAGGTTTTGGAACAATTGTAGAAACGTCCCGGACAACCGCTTTATATTGTCAGTACGAAGCGGCCACGGGGGTACTCGAACGGGATTCTTCGGCGGAATCCGCAGGGCCCGGACACTGTCAAGCCCGTGCACGGGTCGGTTCTCGACGTCTCCATCGCCGCGACGCGGAGCGCCAGTGTCCGTAACTGAAGGCCGCGGAGCCTGCATTCGTTTTCGCGGCACTGGTTGTAGGCATTGGGTCGCGGAATTGTTATCTATGCGGGAAGGATGCCCCATTGGACAGGAAAGAGGAAGTTGGGTCAGCAGGTGAAACCATGGCTGGATTCTCCGAGAGGTTCAAGGTCAGGAAGCCAACCCCGATACTGAGCAATGAGGACAAGCGCGCGATCCACGAAGCCGGGCTCGAGGTCATGGAGACCGTGGGCGTAAGGATACATAGCTCGATGGCCCGCAACTCCCTCAGGAAGGCGGGTGCGCTGGTCGACGAGAAGTCGGGGATCGTGCGGTTCCCGGCCGATCTGACCAAATCGCTCATCTCGAAGGTACCTTCGCGGATAGTGCTCTCAGGCAGGGACAGGGAATTCGACCTCCCTCTGGACGGCACACACTGCTACTACACTACAGACGGCTGCGGGATCATGGTCTGGGATCAGAAGTCCAGGACCAGGAGGCTCTCGGTCCTGCAGGATATCAAGGACACAGCCGTGATAGCCGACTATCTTGAATACTGCAGCATCTACGAGCCGATGGTGGTCGCTTCGGACGTTCCTGAGAAGGTCCATGTGGTCACCGCGATGAAGGAGGCCTTCGACCTGTCGCGCAAGCACGTCGAGAGCGAATCGACCTCGAACCCCGAGGAGGCTCGGCTCCAAGTCAGGATGGCCTCCGAGATAGTCGGAGGCATAGAGGAGCTGAGGAAGAGACACATCATGTCGGCCATGGTCTGCACGATGTCTCCGTTGACGCTGGATGGGCCCGCCACCGACGCGGCGATGGTGTGGTCCGAGGCCCATGTCCCGGTCCACATCACGGGGATGGCCATGATGGGCGTCAGCGGCCCGGCGACGATTGCTGGCGACCTCGTGGTCAACCATGCTGAGACCCTCGCGCTCGCGGCGGCGATGCAGGCCCATTCCCCTGGCTCCCCCGCGATATATGCGTCCGTTCTCTCCAACATGAACCCGAGGACAGGAGCGATTCAGCTAGCATCGCCGGAGGCGCTTCTGTTGTGCGTGGGCGCGCACGAGATGGCCAGGTATCTCAAGATGCCCTCAGCCGCCGGGGGCGTGGGCTCAAACGCCAAGACGCCCGGCGTCCAGAGTACCATGGAGAACAGCATGCTCGCGATGAGGAGCACGATGGCTGCGCAGGAGATCAACAACGGCATCGGTCTCCTGGACTGCTCGACCGTGCTGTCGTACGAACAGATGATAATAGACGACGAGATAGTAGGCAGGGCCCTCGCCTGCGGGCGCGAGATTCCAGTCACGAAGGAAACCATCAACCTTGACCTCATCAGGCAAGTCGGCATCCTCGGCGTCGGCCCTAAGAAGGGTAGCTATCTTGGGGAGAGGTCGACCATGCTGGAAGTCCGCAAGTTCCACCAGTCGAACCTGTTCACGGGAGCGCCTTTCGAGCAGTGGGAGGCGAGGGGCAAGAAGGACGAGCTTACCATTGCGAAGGAGAAGGCTGACTGGATACTGAAGAACCACGAACCCTCCAGGCTCGACAGGGACATCTCCGACAGGCTGGGTAGGCTCGTCAAGGAGGCGGAGGAGTAGCAGGCGCCGAATCACATACTGCTCGGTGCTCGGGCTTTCAGTCGGCTCCGTGAGCCATCCTTCGCATCGCCTGGGATAGCACCGTCCGTCTGATTTAGGGCTCTCATGAACCGTATCCAGTGAAGAATTAAGTATCCGTGAGGGGTACGTGTCTGTACTCGGAGAGGTATTGTTGGCTCAGAACCGCAGGAGATTCAAGGGGCGCAGGTACAACGAGCCTAGGATTCCTAAACCCCGCGAGAGCGAGCGGACGACCATGCTGAACCTCAGCAGGCTCACCGTTTTTAGATACGATATGAGGGAGATAATGAGGCATTACAAGCTCGAGGAATCGGCTGCCGCTTCCCTCATGGCGAGCGTGATAGCCAAGGCCTCTAGAATATCGATCAACACCGCAAGGGACTATGTGATCGACCAGGAGAAGGCAGGCGCCTACCCGAGAGAAGTCACCGACGAGATCTGCGACCTCCTGGACAGGTTCTCCAGGCTGCGCTAGTCTTCTATCAGGTGGGCTTTTCCTCGGGCATGTCCTGAGTCGCTGTCGACCTGTGCTGGGTAAGGGCCACGCCGATGACAGTGGCCAGCAGCTCCAGGCACTTGATTGTCTCGACGTCCGGGAACAGGCCGTTCTTCGTGCCCGAGATCTCTATCCAGCCTAGCAGGTCGTCCCCTTCGCCGAATATCAGGATGTCCAGGTAGTCTCCCTCGATGGCGTCCTCGAGGGACTTGCGCTTCGACTGGAGCATGACGTCCATCTCGACAGTGGCCTCCTCTCCGTTCGCGTACGGGTGGTCCTCCGCAACGAAGAGGTGGGTGAACCTGCTGATCTGCATGTACTTGTACACGGGCGAGTCGAAGAAATCCTCGTGCTTGTACGAGAGAGGCTTGTGGGCCGCCCACTCGGTCTCGGTCAGCCCTGACATGACCTCGTACCTGAAGAGTCCGTCCGAGGGCGACCTCAACCCGATAGTGATCTCCTGGATGCCCAACCTCTCGCAGACGGTGTCGGCTACCTCCTGGAGGTACACATGCATGTCTATGTCGGCGTCCGCGAGCTTGGTGATGAGGTTGTGGACGCAGTCCATGCGCTCGTTCGCTGGGTTGCCGCATGCGTATTGGTACGCCAGCCTCATGCGCTTCTTTATGAGATCAGGGTTCACGGCGCTCTCAGAGCCCATTGACTACACCGCTCCAGGGCCACGGACGGAGGGTTCCCGGCCTCTGGGATGAATTGGCGCACTGGCTATATTGCGTTATTGCCTCCCAGATGGCTGGAAGGTGCTGGTGTGGGCAACTGCTCCGGACGGACTCTCCTGTTGAAGTCGGTGGCGATGTCGTCCGAGAGGTCGTTTTCGAAGTATCCCAGGTACACGAAAGTGGTGAGGACCGATACTATGAGAAGGAACAGCGCGAAGGAGGCGAAGGCCGCGAGGTAGGTCTCCATCGAGATCCTGCTGATGGACATACGGACCAGGACCACGATGGTGCCAATCGCCAGGTAGCTCTGGAGCACCCTCGCGCGGATGCCGTTGAACAACGAGAACTCCTTCACCTGGCCCTTGATCCTGGCCCCCAGCTTCCTGAAGATGAACCAAGGGAGTATGACGAAGGGTATTAGGATGGCTGCGCTCGAAAGGATGGAGAATATCCCGACGAGTGCCGCAGGGGATCGGTCCGACAGGAAAGGGTTGAACGATATGTAGATGGCGAGGACCGCGCCGAAGAACAGCTGCCACGCGACAGGCGCCTTAATGTCGGACCATCCGACGGACTTCTTAGGTTCAGATGGGCTGATGGTCAGCGTCCTGGTGTCGAGAACCTCAGGTATGTCGAAGAACCATGTGAGCACTCGGTCGATGACCAGCCTCCGCTCCCTGCCTTCGGACCGGACAAGCCTCTCGAGAGTCCAGGCCGTCAGCCTTCTCTCGAGCGCGCACATTACGCCCACGACCCCAAATGCGGTGACGACGCCTACCATGAGCACGAAGAAGAACACTATGAGCAGAACGACTGCAAGGACTGTCCCGGCGAACACCTGTTGAGCGGTCGTCAGCGTGGGCATTTCGAGAAAGACCGATTGGAACCCGTCTGTCACCGCGATGCCGGCGATCAACGTCAGCATCATCGCCGAGGCGGCCATGACGGCATACCTCATGATCCTCCTCATCGGAACGGAGCCTCTCTTTCCGTAGTATCTGGTCGCGTGGATACCCGCGAGGAGGAACGATGTCGTCAGACCCCCGAGCAGCCGGGAGACCGCATCCAACAGGGACAGGTCGTCTACGAGCAAGAGGGCAGCAGGCGGTATCGATAGCGACACCGCGGCGAACGCGCTGAATATGACAAGTATCGTCTTGTCGACCTTGAACCGCTCGTCAATCGTCCACGGAAGCTCCGTCTTCCGACCCATGAGCCCTCCTCGGCTGCCGTATCGATTCTGCCCATAAGTAATGCTTCTGCGGCGGGGGGCCGGCTCTCGTCAGGGTTAATTACCCATTCTGCTATACTGGCGCTCGAGCGGTGGTGGCCGGGTGGACCGTTCGTTCAAGGGGAGGATTAGATGGCGACAGAGGTTGGGACCCGACCGGCCAGGGCCGTTCTTGGAGTATTGTTTGTAGCTGCAGCGACGATGTTGTCCGTTATCGCGGGTGCGTGCGTGTCGTCCGTTGGTGCGGGCGCGAGTGACGTGCGTGATTGGACGATCGCGATGTACTGGGCAAGCGACAACAACCTGGACGAGTACACGGACTACTTCGTTCAGATGTGGATCGACCAGCTGACTAACAGAGATGACATCGCGATGTGCGTGTTCATCGACAGGCTCTACCTGCCGGCCAATGTAAGCACCCTGACAGAAGACGGGTGGCAGGAGGTCCAGAGCTACGATGAGGTCAACTCGTCCTCCCCAGAAACGCTCGCGTCTTTCCTGGAGTACGCGCTCACGGAGCCTTCGCTGGCATCAGAGAACTTCATGCTGATGGTACAAGACCACGGCAACGGGTACCTGGGCCTGTGCTCCGACGAGGGGTTACCTGATTCGGACCTAGCCAAGGTCTGGATGTCGATCGACGATTTGGGGGTCGGTGTGAGGAAGGCCTTGGACGCCACCGACAAGAGCATCGACATAATCTCGCTGGACTGCTGCACGCTGGGTACAGTGGAGATCGCCTACGAGCTCAGAGGGACGGCCTCTTACCTCGTCGCATCAGAGCTGGGCGTCCCGTTCGATGGACAGAACTACATGGCACTCCTGTCGGGTCTGTCCGAGAACCCGGACATTGCTCCTCTCGACCTCGCGTGCAAGATGGTGGACGACTATGAGGCCTGGTACTCAGCGCCTCTTCACACACTCCCTGCATTGTACCCGTACATGCAGGACTTCGCATCGTTGTCGGTAATCGACCTCGGCGCGATGGACGAACTCGCGGATGCATTCACTGCGTTCAAGGAAGCTGTCATCCCGAAGGACAACTCGCTCGGCAAGTACATGAAGACGGCCGCGGTGAGCGCGGACGTGTCGCTCTGGATGAACAACATGGGCACATGGTTCTACCCTGACATACTCGTCATGTTCTCGACCCTCGGTGACAGCATCCGCGAGTCCCACCCGGAGGTGGCCTCCGCTTGCGACAGGGTCGTCGATGCAGCTGACGTGGCGATACTCTACGACTGGGCGAGCTGGAGGATGCGCGGCCTGGTGACCGGCCTGTCAGTGTTCGTCTCGCCCTCGATAGGCATATTCGAGGTCTACTGGGACTTGTCCGAGAGGGCCTACGACAGCGTCGGATTGGATTTCGTCGAGCAGACGGGCTGGGACCTGGTGCTGAAGGAGTACTTCTACACGGTCAAGCAGTACGGCGACCCCGTCGCGATGGCCAGTCGCTGAGCGGGCGCGGCCCGCACAGGATTTCATTTGGTCAGCGGACGCTCTGCGTTGCGCAGAAATCGAGTCTCTTCCTCGGGGACGGCAGCAACTGACTTATACGGAATCGTGCCAATGGTACATCCGTCTCGAGTGGTGGTTCGAGGAGGAGGTGAGTGAAGTGAGGAGAGTAGCTTTAGCGGTCGTCAGCACCCTGATCGCCGCACTCATGCTATCATTGCCCGCAACTGCCTGCACATCTGACTGCTATCCGCCATCGGTCGAACTGACTGAGGTCACAGGGACACTGACGGACCCGTGGATCATCACAGCGCCCGTACCTGAGGTCCGGGGAAGCAACACCTTCTTGGATTTCGAGAAAGGATGGCACTGGTCCGGTGATCTCGTCGGGACTTCCGAGGCGATCATGAGCGTCGTCATCCATGGCAACGGCATGATCTGCGCCCAGGAGTGGGGCACGGTGACCGCCGAGTGGGGGGACCTGAGCGGGACGTTCCTCATGAGGACGATCGCGAAGGGGGACATGACCTGGGTCACGTTCCATTTCGAGGTCGTGTCTGGTACTGAGGACTTCGAGGGGCTGTGCGGGTACGGATATGGCGAGCTGGACAACGTGAACAACATCGCCACATACACTGCATGGCTGGGCTTCGAGTGATCGGGACGCCTGTTGGAGTCAGCCGGCGCTCGACCACACAAACCTCTTCTTCTGTTTCATATCACGAGGTCAGTGGCTACTTCCGTCGTCTCGACCTGCTCCTCCAGATGAGCGCACCGCCAGAGGCCACGGCGATTGAGATCGCCGACACGAGCGCGGGGAGGAACCAAGAGGTGGACTTCTCCGGAACGATTGCGGAGGCCATGTTGGACATGTTGCTGTCCCCCGCGGAGTTCTTGGCGACGACCCAGTAGTAGCATATCCGGCCTCCCTCGACGGACTCGTCGGCCCAGGTCTGCGCAGTGTTCGGCAACGTCACCATGTACTGAGGATATGATGTGGTGTAGCCGCGGTAGATCTTATACTCGATTATGTTGCCGCCGCCGTTGTCCGCAGGCGCTGCCCAGGTGAGGACGACTCTCGATCCATCGACATATGCTTCGAGGGATGTCGGTGGGTCTGGAACCTCGATTGCAGGCTCATCAGGTACATCGGGAGGCTCAGGGTCGTCCGGCACATCGGGGGGCGCGGTTGCCGCGAGGAGGTGGTTGATGACCGACGCGACGGCGGCGGTCGCGCCGTACAGGGACGTTTTCGCACTCGTCTCGAAGGTGTCATCGGCCCAGTCGTAGTTGTCGTCCATCCAGGTGTTCGACTTGATTGAACCGCTCCCGAATGTGATCGTCATGGCGAGCGCCATGGTCGCATCGTAGGCGCTGGAATCACCGAGCGCCGTCCCTGAAGGAAGCGTCAGTGCGCCGATGAGCTCCTCGAAATCGCTCTCGTAGTCCGAGTGATGGACTTCATCGCCCCAGTCGGTGTATGCGCCCATCGTGTGCCCGAATACGCCCACATCGGAAATGTAGTGCGCCATCGCCCCGATGTAGTTCGCAGCGACCGAATAATCACCGCTCTCGATCCGTGTCAGTGCGAGGTCGTACATCGCTTTGGCGCGGTTGGCGCACACGTCGTCCTGCACCGAGCCGTCAGAGTAGTAATAGATGTGGTGGTTGGTCGAGTCTCCGATGTAGTCAGGATTGTCCGGGGCCTCCGTCCCGAGGAGGTACTCCGTGTGGTAGGTGGTCTTCAGGAACGTGGCATCTCGGGCCTGTATGCTGAGTGCCATATCCGCAATCCAATCATGCGTTCCCCAATCCGGGTCGTCCGGGTCCGCAGAGTATCCTCCGTTGCTCCAGCCGGCGACGGGAAGTGAGGAGCACGCGAGCAGCATAACGAGAATGCACACAAGCGCCCCCGACCAGCTCCTCATCTCTCTCGGACGTCAATGGACTTCTCCTCTATTGGCTTTTGCCAGCATGGCCGATCAGATGAGCCTGCTCACGATTAGAGCCACGACGAACACGACCAGCGTGATGTACAGAAGGCGCTTGACGCGACGACCCTCTTCAGGGGTCTTGATCTTGAGCAGACCATACGCGAAGTAGCCGACCGCCATGTCAGTTGGGACGATCAGGACCAGGTACGAGGTCCCCAGCCATCCCGTCATGTACGGGACGAAGGTCAGGCATATGAAAGCTGCGAGCAGCAGGCAAGAGGTCCGGATGGCGAACATCTTCCCTCTGGAACGGGCCAAAGACCGCACAGAGCGCATCGCGTCTCCCTCGAGGTCCGTCGCTCCGCCCGCAATCTCCTCCGCTAGGTCGAATATGAATGCCATCGCCCCGAAGGTCAGGACCAATCCGCTCCCGATCTCCCCAACCGAGATCCCCCCGAAGACGAATGTCATCGCGACGGAGAAGCTCACCATCATGTTGCCCGGGAGTCCGGTGTCCTTTCCCCTCCAGTTGTAGATGATCCCAACCGTCCAGATCAGGCCGGCGACCCCGAGCGACTGGACTCCCAAGAGTGCAGCGGCCACCAGGCCTGCGATCGTGAACAGAACTGTCATGACGACGGTTTCCATGATGGATATCCGCCTGGATGGCAGCGGCCTCTGCGGGTGGTTCACCTTGTCGACCTCGAGGTCGAAGTAGTCGTTCGAGATCATGGCAGCCCCTGAGACGAAGAACCCCGTGAGGAACCCGAGTACCGCATCGACCCCGTTGGGTGCCTCTCCGAGGGCAAGTATCTGACCGGCGACGACGCAGGTGCCGGCGGCGAGCGGCAGCTCGGTCTTCACCAGGTCGTGTACCGCTCTCGCTTTTGCACGGACGTTCATTCAGTCTCCGCCTCAAGCCGGGATTTGCGACCCGTTGATTGCCCACGTGGGCCTTATCTTCTTTCGTCTCCGGACGGTCGAGGTGATTCCGGCGAAATGAAATAGTACGTTGTGATTTTCCTACAAGCGTCATGACGGCTAAGAGAATCTTGATTGTGCTGGTGCTCGTCTTTGCCGCAATCTACTATATCGCAAGGCTGGGCATCTTCGGGATGTCGTTGGGCGGCGATATCGAATTCGAGGAGGAACAGTCCGAACTGGTTCAGAACGTGGTCACCTTCAGTTTCCTCGCTATCGGCGGTTTTGGCCTCGTCACCCTTGCCGGCCTGTGGCTCCACAAGACCTGGGGATTCTGGGGAACAGTGGCATTGAGCGTCTACACTATCTTGTTCGACCTCTGGGCGCTTCTTTTCGTTCAGGCCTCCGCGGGTGCAGGCATCATCCCTGCGGCTGTCTTGCTGGGGTTCGTTCTGCTCTTGCGGAAGGATTATCTGGCACCACCTGCTGCAATGTCGTCAGGGCCTTCCGAGAAGCACGCGTGACGCCCTGCTGATCTGAGGAGGGAACGACGGTCGAAACGACTCTGCTCGCGATACTCAACGGCATCCTCCGGCAGAGTGTGCTCATGCGGCTCTCGGAGAAGGCATTGCACGGCCCTTGAGTTCGATGAGGTCGAGGCCG
>ERZ1649853.38-NODE-38-length-55118-cov-18.394276_pt1 | contig 55118 bp, 41 predicted proteins | sample MGYA00575353_ERZ1649853 | MGnify/ENA primary metagenome ERZ1649853 (study PRJEB40853, sample SAMN11349654) | freshwater sediment metagenome | isolation source: river sediment | host: Sediment | place: India: Okhla Barrage, New Delhi | collected 2017-02-21 ...
GGCGGCGAGCGCCGCGGCCGCGGTCGCCAGGGAGGCCGGCCATCCCGCGTTCGAGGCGCGCGCGCGGGCTGCCCTCGCGGAGGCGCTGTTCCGCGCCGGCCGGGAGGCCGCCGCGAGGACGGAGCTCGAGGAGGGCCGGGCCCTCCTCGAGCGAGCCGCCCGCCGCATCGAGGATCCCGCGATCCGCGAGGGGTTCCTGTCGCGGGCCGCGTACGAGCCGCTCGCCCGGGAGCGCGAGGTCTCCCCGACGGGCGAGCAGCGGCGTCTCGAGGCGCTGTACGGGATGGTTCAAGCGCTCAACTCGGAAACGGATCCGGAGGCGCTGCTCGAGTCGATCCTCGACATGGCGCTCCGGGCGGTCGGCGCCGAGCGCGGGATGATCCTGCTCAAGGAGGAGGAGCAGGGGGCGCAGGAGGGGTTCTCGATCCGGCTCGCGCGGAACCTCGAGGCCGAGACGGTGCGCGACGTCGAGTCGTACAGCCGGAGCATCGTGGCCGCCGCCGGCGCGGGGCGCTCGATGCTGGCCCTCGACGCGGGGGCCGATCCGCGCTTCCGCGACCTCCGGAGCGTGAGCCTCTACGGGATCCGCTCCCTGATCTGCGTCCCGCTCCGGTCGAGGGGGACGATCGTCGGGACGGTGTACCTCGACAGCCGCCGCGACGGGACGCTGTTCACGCCGGCGGACCTGCGGTTCCTCGAGGCCTTCGCCGACCACGCGGCCCTCGCCCTCGAAAACGCGAGGGCCCGGGCGCGCCTCGAGCGCCAGAACCTCAGGCTCCAGGCCGCGGCGGAGAGCCGGACCGAGTTCGCGAACCTCGTCGGCCGCTCCCCCGGGATGCAGGCGGTGTTCGACCTGGTCGAGCGGGTCGCCGCCACCGACCTGCCGGTCCTGATCCGCGGGGAGACCGGCACGGGGAAGGAGCTCGTGGCGCGGGCGATCCACTTCCACGGCGCCAGGCGCAGGAAGACGTTCCTCTCGGAGAACTGCGCCGCGATCCCCGAGACGCTGCTCGAGAGCGAGCTCTTCGGCCACGTCCGCGGGGCGTTCACCGGCGCCGAGCGGAGCCGCCCCGGCCTCTTCGAGCAGGCGGACGGCGGCACGCTCTTCCTCGACGAGGTGGGCGACATGTCGCCGGCGATGCAGGTGCGCCTGCTCCGAGTCCTCGAGAGCGGCGAGATCCGCCGCGTCGGAGGCGAGCGCACGATCCGCGTGAACGTCCGGGTCCTGGCGGCCACGCACCGGGACCTCGCCGCCGAGACGAGGGGGGGCCGCTTCCGCGAGGACCTGCTCTACCGACTGCAGGTGCTGACGATCGAGATACCCCCGCTCCGGAAGCGCCCCGGCGACGTCGAGCTCCTCGCGGCGCATTTCCTTTCGCGGATCGCGGCCGAGCGGGGACGCGCCCCCCAGCCGATCGACGACGAGGCGCTCGGCCTGCTCGAGCGGCATGCGTGGCCCGGGAACGTGCGAGAGCTGCAGAGCGCGCTGCAGCGCCTGTCGGTCGTCGCCGGGGGCGGTCCGATCACGGCAGGGACGCTGGCCGCCGACCCCGACCTCCGGAAGACCCTCGTCTCATCGGCGCGTCCGCTCGACCCCGTGTTCTCCCTCCGCATCGGCGAGCGGGAGCGCATCCTCGCCGCGCTGGAGGCGGCGCGGGGGAGCCGGACCCGGGCCGCGAGGCTTCTCGGGGTCTCGAGGGCGACGCTCTACCGGAAGATCGACAAGCACGATCTCTGACCGGAGCCCCGGCCGGGTCCCCGGCCCTCGGATCTCTCATCCATCTGTGAAGGAAAGACTTGGCGATGGCCGACCGCCGCGCCGGGGGATCGCGTCCCCGCCGCCGTCCGGTCTTTCCACCCGCCATATTGCATCTTACAAAATTCGCTATAGATTTTGGCATTGCTAGATATTCGTCATGGTTCGGAGGGAGCGCATGTAGCGATCGAGAAGGAGAAAACGAGATGAAACCCTCGGGGAGACTACTGCGGAGCGGCGCCGTCCTGGCCGGGATCCTGATCCTGGCGGGGGCGGCCGGCCCTGCGGCCGCGGGCGTGGGGGACGCCCCCCGGCTCGTGGTCGAGAGGGTGGTGGCTCTCGGGAGCGAGATCCTCGTGACCGTCGCGAACCTCGCCCCGGAGGCGCACAGCGGGAAGCTGAGGATCGTCGTCCCGCTCGGCGCGAGCGTGATCGAGCTGGAGGCCGGCCTCACGCTCCCGGAGGGTCAGAAAGCCTTCCTTGCATTCCGCCTCCCGGAGCCGCCCGCGGCGGAGGTCCCGCTCGGCGCGGTTCTGGACGACGGCATTCCCTTCTGATCGAAGTCGCGCGCGGCGCGCAGGCCCCGTCGTTGCGATAGAGTCTTCGCGACGAGGGGGCCGGTGCGCCAGCAATCCACGACCTTCGAGATCTCGACGCGGGGGCGCGGGCTCCACGAGTTCACCCGCGAGGTCGAGGCCTGGGTCCGCGCCTCGGGGATCTCGACCGGGCTCCTCTCGCTCCACGTCCGCCACACGTCGGCGTCGCTCCTCGTCCAGGAGAACGCGGACCCGACCGTCGCCGCGGACCTCGAACGGTTCCTCGCGCGGCTCGCCCCGGACGGCGACCCGATCTTCCGGCACGACGACGAGGGGCCGGACGACATGCCCGCGCACGCCCGCGCGGCGCTCACGGCGACCGGCCTGTCGATCCCCGTCGCCGAAGGACGGCCCGCGCTCGGCACGTGGCAGGGGATCTACCTCTACGAGCACCGGCGGGCGCCCCATGGGCGGCGCGTAGCGGCGCACCTGATCGGGGAGTGAGGGGCCGGTCGGCCCGCGGCCGGCCGCGTCAGAATCCGACCGACACGCCGGCGCGGTAGATCCAGGGGCTGTCGTAGGGGTTCGGCCAATCGCTCTCGTCGTACGTCACGTCGTAGAGCGCCGACGCGAAGAAGCCCACGCCGCCGCCGAGCGGCCGGTAAACCCCCGCCCCGACGAGAAGGCTCGACCGGCCGTCCCGCGCCGTCCCGTCGAGCGTCGCGTACTCGTAGTCGGCGTACTCGTACTCGAAGTGGGCGAACACGGACGGGACGACGTGCACCTGCGCGAACACGCTCCCGCCGTAGTCGGTGGTCTCGACGCTCGGGCTGTAGCGGTCGTCGCTCCGCCGCCTCCAGAACAGCCCCGAGCCGACGGACACCCTCGGATGAAGGCGGTAGCCGACTACCGGCGCGATCTCGACGTAGTCCACGTCGCCGAACGAGGCGCCGATCCCGCCCCCGAACCAGATCCTGTCCTTCCACGCCGCCGACGGGGCGGCCTCGCCGGAATCGTCCGCCGCGCTTGCGGCCGCCACGGGGGGCGGGATCGGGGCCTCGGCGAGCGCGGGCGCGACGGCCAGGACGCCGAGCGATGCGACGATCCACCGCTTCATGTCCGGTCCTCCGCGGGCATTCTACGGGAGGAGTCCCGGCCGCGCCGTCCGGCCCGCGCGGCTCAGTCCGACGCCTGGAGCGTGCCCCGGTAGTCCTCCGCGCGGCGGTCCGCCTGCCGCCGGATCTCCTGGAGATCGGCGTCCACCGTCCGGGGGGACGCGGCCTCGGCGGGGGGCGGGTCCCCGGCCTCGGGCGCCGGCTTCGCCGCCGCCGCCGCCGGCATCGTGGACTTCCACGCTCGGGCGGCGAGGAGCAGCACGACGGCGAGGACGACGAGGAGGACGACGAACCCGAATCCGGAGCCGCGGCGGTTCATACCGGGAATCTAGGATCCGGCGTGTGGCCCGGCAACCCACGGTGGCCGCGAGATTGTGGGGTGAGGCATGTCCGGGGGGTGTTCGCCCGCAGACGATCGCGGCAGCGGACCTCGCCCTTTCGCGCTTTCTTGCGGGCACACCCGTCGCTCTTCTCCTGTTCACGCGCCGGCCGGAGCGTGCCGTCGAGAGCGTGCGACCTGGCCGCTACCGTTCCCCCTTCTGCCCCCACCCCCGCCGCCCATCCCCGGCCCGCTCCTGCCGGTCCCCGGCTCTCGAAACCCCACAATCTCGCGGCCACCGTGGGCAACCGGAAGACCCGCGGCCGAGGAGCTTCATTCGTGGCAACATGGAGGGCGTGCAATCGATCCGTTCGCTCCGGCGGGCCGCCGCCGCCGCACTCGGGACCGGCCTTTGCGCCTTCGCCTCGGCGTGGGCCGGGCCCTCCGGGGAGATCTCCCCCGAGGCGATTGCGGGGGGCGTCGCGACCCTGGTCCAGACCGCACGGAAAGACGCAGGAGTGCCCGCGCTGGAGCGGCGCTCCGTCCTGGACGAGGCCGCGCAGGATCGCGCGGCGGCGATGGCTGCGCTGCCGGCCGAGCGCCGGCTCGCCGTCGGGGAGACGGTCGAGGTCCTCCTCGAGCGTCATGGGGTCCGCCGCTACCGGGGGGCCGAGACCCGCACCGCCGTCCTGGCCGGCTATTCCGACCCCGCCGCGGAGGTCGTGGCGCTGTGGCGGGACGCGCGCGACTCGCGCCTCCTCGACCGGGCGTGGACCGCGCTCGGCATCGGCACCGCGGCGGGACGGGAGGGGGAGGCCGTCGTCGTGGCGGTCTTCGTCGAGGACGCTCCCCCCCTGCCGGATCTGGCCTCTCTGGAGGAGCTTCTGGAGGTCGCCGTCAGCGACGAGCGCGAGCGCCGCGGCCTCGCCCCCCTCCAGCCGTCCGCGGCGCTCCGTGCGGTCGCCCGCGCCCACAGCGCGGACATGGCCGCCCGCGGCTTCTTCGACCACATGTCGCCCGACGGGGAGTCACCGGCCGACCGCGTGCGGGGCGCGGGCATCCGGTTCTCGAAGATGTCGGAGAACATCGCGCGGAGCTTCCACGTCGACGATCCGGTGGAGACGACCGTCCAGGGATGGCTCGACAGCCCTCGCCATCGCAGGAACATGCTGGATCCGAACGTCTCCGAGACGGCGGTGGGCGCGGCGTCCGACGAGGAGGGGCGCCTGTACGTCACGCAGATCTACCTCGCGCCGGCGGAGTGACGCGTGCCGTCGAGCGCGCCGGCCCCTCGCGGACGCTATGCGCCGAGCCCGACCGGAGAGATCCACCTCGGGAACGCGGCGACGGCGCTCTTCGCGTGGCTCTCGGTGCGCGCCGCCGGAGGCGCGCTCGTCCTGCGCATGGAGGACCTCGACCGTCCCCGCGTCCGGTCGGGCGCCGCGGAGCGGATCCTCGCCGACCTCGCCTGGCTCGGCCTCGACTGGGACGAGGGGCCCGACCGGGGCGGGCCGCACGCGCCGTACGAGCAGTCGAGGCGCAGGGCGGAGTACGAGGCGGCGTTCGAGCGGCTCCGGGCGGCCGGCCGGGTGTACCCGTGCTTCTGCAGCCGCAGGGACGTCGCGGCCTCGGCGAGCGCCCCCCAGGATCCGGCCGACGAGGTCCGGTACCCCGGCACCTGTCGGCACCTCGATCCGGAGGAGGCGGAGCGCCGCCTCGCGGCCGGGAGGCCCGGCGCCTTCCGGTTCCGGGTCGACGAGGGGGACGATCCGCCCTTCGACGATCTCGTTCTCGGCCGCCTGAGGCTGGGGACGCCGGGCGACTTCGTCGTTCGCCGCGCCGACGGGACCCCCGCGTACCAGCTCGCCGTCGTCGTGGACGACGCCGCCATGGGGATCACCGAGGCGGTGAGGGGGAGCGATCTCCTCTCCTCGACGCCGAGGCAGATCCTCCTCTACCGGGCGCTGGGGCTCTCCCCTCCGGTTTTCGGGCACGTGCCGCTGCTCCTCGGCCCGGACGGCGTCCGGCTGTCGAAGCGGCACGCCGGGACCTCGCTCGCGGAGATGCGAGACGCGGGGCTGGCGCCGGAGCGGGTCGTGGGATGGATCGCGAGGCTGGCCGGCCTCCGGCCGGACGACCGTCCGATCGCGGCCCGCGATCTCGTCGCCGGCTTCTCCCTCCGGACCCTCTCCGCCTCCCCCTCCGCCGTGAGGATCGCCGAGCCCAACTCGTTCTGACGTCGCCCTACCGCGCCTTCGGCGCCTCGGGCTCCTGCCGCGGGATCGTGGCCTCGTCGTCGGCAAGGCCGTGGGCCATCACGGCCATCGCCGCCGCCGCCCGCTGCAGGTCTTGGGGATCGACCTTGTCGAGCGTGTCGGCGGGCGAGTGGTGGTAGTCGAAGTAGTGCTCTGTTTCCTGCCGGAGGAGCAGGAACGGGACCCCCGCAGGCCGCATCGGGGAGATGTCGGCCCCTCCTCCTCCCTTCGACACTTCCGCGGCGCCGATCCGGGAGAGAGGCTTCGCGATCCGGCGCACGATCTCCTCGCCGCCCGCCCCCGCCGCGACGCCCCATCCGGTCGCGCGCCCCGCTCCGGAGTCCGCCTCGATCGCCGCCACGTGCCGGCCGAGCTCGCCGGCGTGCGTCTCGGCGTACGCCTTGCCGCCGCGGAGCCCGTTCTCCTCGTTGGCGAAGAGCACCGCCCGGATCGTCCTCCGGGGGACGAGGCCCAGCGAGCGCACGATCCGCATCGATTCCATGACGATCGCGCATCCCGCCCCGTCGTCGATCGCCCCGGTTCCGAGGTCCCACGAGTCGAGATGACAGCCGATCACGACGATCTCGTCCGGCTTCTCCCGGCCCCGGATCTCCGCCAGGACGTTGGCCTGCTCCACGTCCGGCTCCGTCCTGCAGCCGAGCGTCATGTGGATCCGGACGGTCTCCCCCGCGGCGAGCAGGCGATGGACGAGGTCCGCGTCCTCCTCGCTGATCGCGGCGTACGGGATGCTCGGGACGCCGTCCTCCCGGCCGGTCATCCCGGTGTGGACCAGCCGGTACCGCGCGGTCCCGATCGAGCGGATGAGGGCCCCGACCGCCCCGAGACGGGAGGCCTCGATCCCGCCGCGATGGCGAAGCGACGACGCGGCGCCGTATCCCCATTCGGGCCCGGCGCCGCGGCGCATCGGCCGGTTGAAGAGGACGATCTTTCCCCGGGCCCGCTCGCCGAGCGCCGACAGCCCCTCGAAGCTCTCGACCTCGACGGCCTCGGCCGCGACCCCGCCTTCCGGCGTCGGTACGCTCATCCCGAGGGCGGCGGCCGTCAGCGACGCATCGACCGGCGAGACGATCCGGACGCGCTCCTCGCCCCGCACCCAGCGCGGGACCATCACCTTCTCCGTCCAGGCCCGCTCCAGCCCGTCCCGGCGGAACTCCTCGACCGCCCAGAGCACGGCGGCGTCATAGCTCGCGGAGCCGTTGAGCCGGGGACCGATCCGATCCGCGAGGTAGGCGACCTTCCCGTAGGCGCGCGGCTCCGCGAGGGCCGCCTCGAGTATCCCGGCGGCGGGGCCGTGGTTTTCCGCGCACGAGGCGCAGGCGGCGACGATCGCCCCGGCGGCCAGGACGCGGGGAGCGAGGGCTCGGGGGCGTCGATCGAGAATCATGGCGGCTCCGGGGGCCGGCGCGGCGGGTCAGCCGCGCACGATGCGCTTCAGGATTCGGTCCCGCAGCGCGGGGAGGAGCGAGGGCCGCGCGAGCGCCTTCCGCAAGGCGGACGCGGGCAGCCCCGCCACGATCCTTTCGGCCAGCGCGACCGGAACGCGGGGGTGCGACGCCACGTGGACCCGGATGTCCCAGTCCGCCGCCCAGCGCGGGTCCGCAGCGAGGACTTCGAGGGTCGAAGAGATGGTCTGCGGGTTCGAGGCGAGGCTCAGCGCCTCGGACTGCAACAGGTTGGGATTGCGGGCGAGCGACTCGAGCACCTGCGGCTGCATGTCGTGACGAAGGATCTCTCGCTCCCTCGGCCCGCCCCGGGCGGCGAGGGCGATCCGGTGCGCCAGCGGGATCGCCTCGAGCGCCTTGCGGATCTCGTGGGAGGGGGCGCCCGGCCGCAGCGACTGGAGGGATCCGGGGTTGAGGCCTTCCATCAGGCGCCCCAGCAGGCTCTCGAGGATCCGCCCTTGCTCGGGGCCGAGACTCGTGAACTCGACCCCGATCCTCTGCCCGCCCCCGTCCGAGTCCGGCTCGATGCGCGCGATCTTGCCGGCGAAGCGTCCCTCCAGGTCGCCGGCCCGGGAGCGGATCCTCACGGTTACGGGGTCGCCCAGATTCGCCGGAAGCCCCCCCTCGAGGAGAGCTCCCGTCCGGCTCAGGTCCAGCGCCTCGCATTCCAGGTCGCCCGAAGGGGATTCGAGGACCGCCACCAGGGCGGCATGGAACCGGGGGGCTCTGGATCCTTGGCTTCTTGACACCGGGTCCCTCGTGGTATCCTCGGCCGGCTTGAGCGGGCGGTTCGTTGGCGCCGGTCTAAGGGTGCATCCTAATTACTTGCGGCTGGTGGTGTCAACGGCCGTCGTCGCCCGGGGGGTAGGTCAGGAATCCTGATCTCCGCGCACCCAAGAAGGCACCTGGCGACACCCATACGAATGGGTGTAATTTGGGTGCTCTCTTGGCGGGGGAGAGAATGAAAATCCCGGTCTCGAGGGACATCCTGAACTCCGTTGCAAGGCTCGACCACTTCCGCGGTGCCTGGGCGGCGGGGACGGCGGTGCCACCCGATCGGCTGGCGAGGCTTCGAGATGCCTCCCGCATCCGGTCGGTCGGAGCTTCCTGCCGCATGTCGGGGGTCCGGGTCACCGACGCCGAGGTCGCGGCCCTCCTGGCCGGAGAGACCCAGGCGGTGCGCGAGGGGACCGATGTGCTCGGCTACGCCGAGGCGCTGGACCGGCCGTTCCCGGCCGAGGGGCCGCTCGTGACCCCGGAGGAGATCCGCCGCCTCGTCAGCGTCCTGGTCGCCTGCCCCGGGAACCCTCCGGAGCCGATGCCCTGGCGGGAGAAGCCGATTCACCTCGAGGCGTTCGATGCCGACGGCAAGGCGCTCGGGCGCGTGTTCCAGACGCTTCCCCCCAGGCTGATCGCGGAGAAGATGGACGAGCTGTGCTCGTGGCTCGAGATGGAGATCCGGTCCGGGGACCAGCATCCCGTCCTCGTGATCGCCGCGTTCCTCCTGGCGTTCCTGGCGGTCTGCCCCTTCGAGCGGGGGAACGGACGGGCGGCGAGGCTCCTCGGGATCCACCTCCTCCGCCGGTCCGGCTACGCCCACCTGCCGTACTCGAGCTTCGAGGCCGTGCTGGAGGAGATGCGGAACGAGTACCACGAGGCGCTCGACGCTTCGGAGACGCACTTCTGGCAGGGAGAGGCCGACCTCGAGCCGTGGGTTCGGTTCTTCCTCGGAGCGCTCTCGCGGCACCGCGAGCGGGTCGAGGCGAAGCTCGACATCGAGCGGCGGGCCTCCGATCTGACCGCCCTCCAGCGCTCCATCCTCGACGCCGTGCGCGAGCACGGGACCGTCGGCGCCGCGATCCTCCTGGCGGCGACCGGCACGAACCGGAACACGCTGAAGGACAACGTCCACCGGCTCGTCGCGCGCGGGCTCCTGCAGAAGGTCGGGGAGCGGCGGGGCACGGTCTACCGCCTGGCGACCGGCGAGGGGAGGGCGGGCGCATCCCCCGAAACCCGGCCTTCGCGGGCGCTCGAGCCGGTGTCCTGACCTCCTGCGGCGGCCCGCCCGGGCTTTCCTCCTCGAGGACCGTGCACGGCCCCCGCCTTGAGCGTATAAAGACCCCATGGCCGCGACGAAAGCTTCCCGCTACAACGTTTTCGTGGACGACGGCGACGGCGGGCTGCTCGCCTTCAACGCCTCGACCGCGGCCCTCCTCCGCATCCGCTCCGAGAGCCGCGCGGTCGTCGAGCGGCTGCTCGAGGACCCGGAGTCGGCGGAGGGAGAAGAAGAGCTCCGCTACGCCGGGATCCTGCGGGAGAAGAGGTTCCTCGTCGAGGAGGGGGAGGACGAGGTCGAGCGCCTCGAGGCGTCGAGCCGGGAGAGCCGGGGGAGCGACGAGCCGCTCCAGCTGACGATCGCCCCGACGCTCGCCTGCAACTTCCGCTGCGACTACTGCTACGAGCGCCCCGCCGAGGAGCGCATGACCCCCGCCGTAGAGCAGGCGCTGCTCGACTTCGTGGATCGGCGCGAGCCGGGCGAGGGCGGGATCCTGGTCACCTGGTTCGGCGGCGAGCCGACCCTGTGCGTCGAGACGATCGAGCGGATCCAGAAGGGGCTCCGCGCCGTCGCGGCGCGCCATGCATCCAGGCTGCATCCCTCGGGGATCGTGACGAACGGATGGCTTCTCGACAGGCGGATGGCGACGCGGCTGCGAGCGGCCGGCGTCCACTCCGCCCAGGTCACCCTCGACGGCCCGCGCGAGGTCCACGACGCGCGCCGCCGCCTGGCGAGCGGCCGGGGCACGTTCGACGCGATCCTGGCCAACGTCGAGGCGGCGGCGAGCCTCCTGCAGCTGACCGTGCGCGTCAACGTGGACGGCCGGAACGCGGACTCCGCGGCGGCCGTCGTGGAGGAGTTGCGCGGCCGCGGCCTCGAGGGCCGGGTCCGCGTGTACTTCGCCCCCGTCGAGTCCTCCCGGGGCGCGTGCGCCGACGTGCGCGACCGCTGCCTCTCCGCGGAGGAGTTCTCCCGCTTCCGTGTGGATCTCTACCGGCGCCTGGTCGCGGGCGGCTTCCGCCAGGTGGCGTATCCGTCGGTGTCGTTCCCCACGGCCTGCAGCGCCACCCGGGAGCGATCGTTCGTCGTCGCGCCGTCCGGGGCCCTCTTCAAGTGCTGGGAGGAGATCTCGGACGGGATGCGGGGGACCGTGGGCACGGTGCTCGCCGACCCGCCCGACGAGGATCAGCGGGCGCGCCTCGGGCGGTGGCTGGCGTGGGACGCCTTCTCGCGGGCCGAGTGCAGGGAGTGCCGCCTGCTGCCGCTCTGCATGGGAGGGTGCCCGAACGAAGCGATGCGCGAGGGGGGCGGGACGAGCGCCTGCTCCCCGTGGAAGTACGATCTGGAGCCGATGCTGCGACTGCGCGGCCAGGCCGGCCCAGCGGGGCCCGAAGGGAGGTGAGCCGATGGAGATCCTCGAGGAAGGAATGACCGACTCGAGAGCGTGCAACAAGTACGTGCCGCCGCATTGCGTGACGGTCTACCTGATTCTTCCGCCGTACCTGATCGTCTCCCCGTACTGAGCGGGACGACGGCATAGCGCGTTCGAAGCGGGGTGGAGCGCGCCCTTCGCGCATCCGGTTCCAGGGGCGCGCTCCACCGCGCACGATGTCGAGGAGCTGAGGCTTGGAGTCTTCGGGAGGGAAGCCGGGGCCCGTCGTGGCGGGCGTGGAGATCACCCGGCGCTGCAATCTCGCCTGCCCCCACTGCTACACCGCGGCCGGGAAAGAGCTCGACGGCGAGATGACGACCGCCGAGTGCAAGGCGGTCCTGGACGCGCTGGCCGACCTCGGGACCTCGCTGATCGGCTGGACGGGAGGCGAGCCGCTCCTGCGCGAGGACATGGAGGATCTCTTCGCCCATGCCCGGGCGCTCGGGATGCAATCCTCGGTGACGACGAACGGCCTCCTCCTCGACGACCGCCGGGCGCGCAGTCTCGAGGCCGCGGGGATGGCGGCGGTCCAGATCAGCATCGACGGCTCCACGGCCGAGAGGAACCGGCGAATGCGCGGGGCGAGCGACGAGGAGTTCGATCTCGCGCTCGAGGGGGTGCGCGCGGCCCGGCGCGCCGGCCTGCGCGTCCATCTCGCCATGGTCCTCACGCGGGAGAACGTCGACGACGGGCCGGCGTACCTCGACCTTGCGCGCAGGGAGGTCGTGGACTCGGTCCGCTTCTGCGGCTTCGTCCCCTCCGGGCGAGGGCGGGGCCGTGGGAACCCGGAGCGGCTGAGCTTCTCGGAGGGCCGCGGCCGGCTGCGCGAGTTCGTGACCGAGGCCCTCGCCGACGGAGCGCTCCCGGCGCAGTTCGACCCGGCGATCGGCCCGCTCCCCCCGCGATTCCTGTTCCACCGGTGCGTGGCGGGGGTCGAGACGATGTACGTGTCGTGCAGGGGGGACGTCTACCCCTGCACGTCCCTCCTCGACCGGCGATTCGTCGTCGGCAACGTCCGGGAGCGGCCCCTCCGGGAGATCTGGAACGATCCGGCGATGTCGCGGATCGCCGAGCTGGATCGGAGTGCGATCGAGGGCGAATGCCGCGAGTGCCCGCACTTCGCCGGCTGCCGAGGGGGCTGCCGCGGTGTCACGTTCGCCTACACGCGCGATCTCCACGCCTCGTTTCCGATGTGCCTGCGGGGCTGACCGCCCGAGGATCGCGATCGGGGCCGCCGGAGAGGGACGTCCCGAACTCCCACCGTTTTCCACCGTATAAGTTCCTCGGCAAGCGGACGCGGCGGGTCCCGCCCGCCGGTCGGGTTCGAGACGCAGGCGCGGGAGGAAGGGCCTCGCGAGAAGGAGGATTCATGAGACATCCGCTCGGTTTCTTCACGATGGTTCTCTTGCTGGCGGCGGCGGCCGCGGGCGCGGCGCACGCGCAGTGGTCGTCGGATCCCGCGGCGAACCTGGCGCTGGCCGACCGCCCGTACGAGCAGTCGGTACCGAAGATCGCCGCCACGTCCGACGGAGGGGCCTACGTCGGCTGGTACGACCAGGCCTCCGGCAACTACGACCTCTACCTGCAGCGGCTCGATCCCTCGGGCGTCGAGCTCTGGGGGCACAACGGGATCCCGGTCAGCGAGCACCCGCAGGACACGTGGGTCATGGAGTGGCACCTGATCGCCGATACCGCCGGCGCCGCGGTGCTCGTGTTCTCGGACATCCGCGACGAGCGTACGTACAACGTCGTCAACGCCTACCGGGTCGGACCGGACGGCTCGATGCTCTGGGGGCCGGACGGAATCGCGCTGTCGGACGCAGGGCCGAGCGAGATGTGCGCCGGGATGCGCGTGACGCAGGCCTCGGACGGCGACTTCGTGGTCGTCTGGACGGAGTGGGGGATGGGGCGCGGCGGACAGCTCAAGATGCAGCGCGTCTCTCCCGAGGGGGTCCTGCGGTTCGCCGCGGGGGGAATCAACCTCGCGAAGGCGAAGAGCTCGGCCCCGGCCTTCCCCGACCTCGTTCCCGCCGACGACGGAAGCGTGATCGTCGCGTGGCTGACGGACAACCTCATAGATTCCACGTCGAAGTTCCTCGTCGCCCAGAAGTTCGACGCGGCCGGAAGCGCCGTCTGGCCGGGCCCCGTGACGGTGTTCGACGCGTGCTCCCTGCCGGTCGCCTACATGCCGGAGATCCGGCCGGACGGCCGGGGCGGGGCGCTCCTGGCGTGGCACTACACGCCGTGGCTGGTCTACAACGCGGCGGTCCAGCACCTGGGCGCCGACGGCACGGAGCTGTTTCCCCACAACGGCGTGACGGTCGCCACCGACGAGAGCCGGTACCACTACTACCCGGCGATGGCTTACGACGCGGCCACCGGGGAGATCTCGGTGTTCTTCCGCGAGTACGACTCCACGTACGGGCTGTACGGCCTGAGCGTCCAGCGCCTCTCGCCGCAGGGCGAGCGCCTTCTGGGAGACGGTGGCAAGGCCCTGATCCCGCTGGGCCCGACCGAGGTGTGGCCTCCCGTCGCGATGCCCGCCGGCGCGGACTCCGCGGTGTTCTGGATGGAGCGGCTGACGTGGAGCGACGTGCGGATCCAGGGCTCGCGCGTGGACGCCGCCGGAACCATGCTGTGGGGCGGCCGGCCGGTCGCGATCTCGTCCTATCCGAGCGCGAAGGGCGACCTGCAGCTGGCACCCGGCGCCGCCGGCGCCGCGGTTCTGGTCTGGGACGACAGCCGGAACGCCGCCGTCACGGGGCAGGACATCTACGGACAGAAGGTCCGCGCGGACGGCGCGCTGGGCAACTGAGGCTCGCGGCACGATCGGCGCTTCTCCCGTTGCGGCGGGAGAAGCGCCGGTCGTCCTTCCTTCCCTCCGGTCGGGGCTCGAGAGGCTACATCGCTCCGGGGTCCGGCACGAGACCGGCCTCGATCAGCTCGCGGATGAGCCCGCGCTCGTCGGCCAGGGCCAGGCACCGCTTCTCGAGGGATTCCGTGTCCCGCAAGTAGCGCGGCGCGCTGTCCGCCTCGTCCCGCACCAGCACGACACCGCCGAGCACCTGCGCGTACCGCGGCAGTCCGGCGACGCCTCCCGGGTTCTCGATCACGACGCCCCGGTAGCCCAGGCGGTGGAAGCCCGCGGTCGGCACGGACTCGGGCGCTTCGGCGGGCATCCGCCCGAAAGCCTCGCGCAGGGGGTCGAGGGCGGCGGCGTCCTCGAGCGTGAAGGCCGGGTTCGGCCGGCCGGAGAAGACCTCGACGACGATGGACACGCCGACACCGTTCCCGGCGGCCGCGGGGCCGGCCGGTGCGGCGAGGGCCGCGGCGGCTGCGCAGATGGTCCACACCAGGATCGCGATCTTGGGCAAAGCTCTCATCATCACACCTCGCTCTCGCGTTCGTTCCGCGGAGGCATCGGCCGGCTCACAGGATCTCCGCGCAGTCGCCGCACGCGCAGAAGTAGCCGCAGTGATCCGTGTACATCCCCGTGTCCGCCATGGCCGGATCCGTGATCAGTTGGTCCGAATTGTCCAGGTTCGTCGCCGGCGTACCGCCCGGCTTGTGCGACCACAATCCGTCGAGGTCCTGGCGGTAGAAGTGGTAGTCCCAGTTCGGCGCCACGACCAGATGCACCTTGTGCGTCCCCGCGGGACAGGCCGCCAGAGGATCCGTGAGCTCGAGCAGGCCGTCGCACAGCACGGCCTGCACGACGTCGGGGCAGGCCATCTCCGTGACCCGCGCACCGCACGCGCGCCCGGGCTGGGCGAACGTCATCGTGATCTCGTCGTTGGAGTAGTTGTAGCAGTTGTTGTTGGCCAGCACCGTGCTGAAGTCGTTCCAGCGCTCCGGCTGGTAGAAGGGGAGCGTGCAGACGCCCTGGCAGTCCACGTTGACGGTGTGCTCGGCGCTGTTGGACTCCTCCCCGTCTCCGACCACCTGCACGAAGTAGGTCCAGTTCGTCTTGTCCTGCGGCACGTAGGCCTCGATCAGCTGGGACGACCAAGAAACGATCGCCATCGGCTGGCCGTCGTACAGCGCCTGCCCTGTCTCCTGCGTCACGCCGAAGCTCGTGCCTGCGATGCTGACGATCGCCCCGGGCTGAGCCGGGTTCGGCGTGACCTGGTGCACGCTGGGGTTCCTCATGGAGGACTTCCCGGCGTGGACCACGGCCACGGCGGCCAGGATCAGGCAGAGCAGAATTACCCACTTTGTCTTCAAGAGGTACCTCCTTCCGTGTTGGGACGACAGCTCCACATCTTGCGCGAGCAGAATATACGGCAAACGGCGCGAGGACTGAGCGGAAAATCGGATGGCGGAACGCCGTCTCTATTTGCGATTCCGCCGCGGGAAGAGGCTCCCTCGTGAAATCCGCGGAAGCCTCCGGTCCACCCCGGGCGCAACGACGAGCCCGGCGTCGGCCGGCCGGGACGCGTTGGGCGTCTCGATCCGTCACCGCCGACGGGACGAACCGGATCCTCCGGGCGTCGGAACGAGACCCGGCTCGTCGAGGAAAGGAGAGCCCATGAGAAAGAGACTCGTCATCGCGGCGCTCGTCGCGGCGTTCGCCGCCGGGGCCGTGAGCTTCCTCTCGCCCGCGGAGGCGAAGGACCCCGTCCCCTGCACGACGGTCGGGAGCTGCGAGGAAGGCTACGACTCGTACATGCTCTGCTGCATGTACATCGTGCCGGTGGACCCGGACTGCCGGGGAAAGAACTGCGAGACGATGCTGGTCGAGGAGTGCGAGCCGATTCCCTGCATCTGACGGCCGCCTTCGGACAGGCGCGGCAGTCCCCGCCGGGAACGGCGGAGACTGCCGCTTCGGGGTCGTCGCCGGCCTAGTAGACGACGCGCTCCAGCCCCAGGTACATCACCGACGGATCGGCGGGGCAGAACTCCATCCCGTCGATCCCGTGCAGCCCGTCGGTGTGCGTGACCGACAGGACGCCCTGCCCGGCGTCGAAGCGGAAGAGGAGCGATGTCCGGGCCCGCGGGCGCACGCGGGCGCCGACGGAACCGCGCCTCGGGCGTGAAAACCGCCGAGACCGGCGGTCCACCCTCGGCGCAACGACGAGCCCGGCGTCGGCCGGCCGGGACGCGTTGGGCGTCTCGATCCGTCACCGCCGACGGGACGAACCGGATCCTCCGGGCGTCGGAACGAGACCCGGCTCGTCGAGGAAAGGAGAGCCCATGAGAAAGAGACTCGTCATCGCGGCGCTCGTCGCGGCGTTCGCCGCTGGGGCCGTGAGCTTCCTCTCGCCCGCGGAGGCGAAGGTCATCCCCTGCACGACGATCGGGGTCTGCGAGTACTCCGGCGACTGGATCACGCAGTGCTGCATTTACAGCGTGCCGGTGGATCCGGACTGCCGGGGGAGGAGCTGCGAGTACGTGCTGGTCGAGGAGTGCGAGGACATCCGCTGTCCGTGACGGTTGCCGTCTTCGGAAAAGGGAGGCAGTCCCCGCCGCTCCCGGCGGGGACTGCCGCCTCCGCGACCTCGGACCAGGAGCACCCGGAGTCGTCGGAGCGGAGCAGCATGTTGCCCGCGCTCGTGTACAGGGTCGCCAGCAGCGTGTTCGCCGAATCCAGGACGATGGACTCGCAGAACTGGAAGGCGTAGACCATCGTCCGCCGGGTCAGCCCGACCAGGTCATGCCCCCGGGCCGTAACGGCGGTGTTGCTGAATGGAGCCGGGATCGCGTTCCCGCGCGGGGTGGAGGTGCGGGGCTCCGGCGTCGACGGCCGGATTCGCGCCGTTCCGCGCGGCGTCGCGGCTCACGCTGGAATTCTCCCCGGGCCCGCCGTATATCCTCCGAGACGCCTCGCGCGGGGAAGGGGGAGATGACCGTGCGTCGAGACCCTCGCCGTCGCCCCGGACCTTCACGCCAGACCGTCGCCGTCCTCGGCCTGCTCCTGGGCTCGGTCTTCGGCGCGGACGCCGCGCACGCCCACGATCTCTGCGGCTCGGTGCAGGGCACTCTTGTACCTTCGGAAAGCCCGTACTACGTCACCTGCAACGTTTACGTGGACGCCGGCTCGTCGCTGGTCATCGAGCCCGGCGTCGTGCTGCGGTTCACCCGCGGCACGTCGATGCAGGTGAACGGCTCCCTCTCCGCCCTGGGGCTCTCGCAAAACGGGATCGCGTTCAAGAGCGACCAGTCGGCCCCCGTGCCCGGCGACTGGAACTGGATCGCGGTGGCCGGGCACGCCGACTTCGCCCACATCCAGGTCTCCTACGCGACGGAGGGGGTCGTGTTCATGAGCGGCGCCACCGGGTCGCTCACCGCCTCGGCGTTCGGGAACACGGCGTCGAATGCGGTGTCGCTGTGGGCGGACACCTGGCCCGAGCTCTCCGATTTGACGGCTGCGGGCTGCGGGATCGGCGGCATCGCGGTCGCCGGCGGGAGCTGGACCACGGGCGGCAGCTGGCGCTCCGCGGGGATCCCATACGTGCTTGTCCAGGGGGCCGTGTCGTTCGCCGCAGGGGCCCCGCTCGCGATCGAGGCTGGAACCGTCTTGAAGCTTGGCGCTTTCAGCTCGCTCATCGTGAACGACGGTCTGACGGCGCTCGGGACCGAGGAAGCGCCGATCGTCTTCACTTCCCTCCTGGACGACACGGCGGGCGGCGACACGAACGGCGACGGTTCGGCCACCACGCCTTCGGCCGGCGATTGGAACCGTCTCGAGCTCGGGCCGGGCGGGAGCCTCGGCCACCGGCTCTCGTGGCTCGACGTGCGCTACGCGGTGGAAGGAGCGGTCTTCAAGACCGGGGCTCGCGGCACGCTCTCGAACTCGTCCTTCGTCGACACGTCCGGCGCGGCGGTCTCGCTGTGGGTCGACGCCTGGCCCACGCTGTCGGGGCTCGCGGCGGTCCGAGGCCACCCCGCGGGCATCTGGGTCGCCTCGGGGATCTGGAGCATCGGCGGAACGTGGGGCCTGGCAGGGATCCCGTACGTCCTCTCCCAGGGGCCGGTGTCGTTCGCCGCCGGGGCCCCGCTCGCGATCGAGGCTGGAACCGTCTTGAAGCTTGGCGTTTTCGGCTCGCTCGCCGTGAACGACGGCCTGACGGCGCCGGGGATCGAGGAAGCGCGGATCGTCTTCACTTCGCTCTTGGACGACACGGCGGGCGGCGACACGAACGGCGACGGCTCGGCCACCACGCCTTCGGCCGGCGATTGGAACCGTCTCGAGCTCGGGCCGGGCGGGAGCCTCGGCCACCGGCTCTCGTGGCTCGACGTGCGCTACGCGGTGGAAGGAGCGGTCTTCAAGACCGGGGCTCGCGGCACGCTCTCGAACTCGTCCTTCGTCGACACGTCCGGCGCGGCGGTCTCGCTGTGGGTCGACGCCTGGCCCACGCTGTCGGGGCTCGCGGCGGTCCGAGGCCACCCCGCGGGCATCCGGGTCGCAGCGGGGGTCTGGAACACCGGTGGAACGTGGTACACGGCGGGGATCCCCTACGTCCTTCCCTCGGACGGGACGACCTTCGCGACCGAAGCGCCGCTCACGATTCAGCCGGGAAACGTGGTGAAGCTGGACACCGGGGGTTCCCTCACCGTGAACGACGACCTGACGGCGCTCGGGCTCGAGGGCGCGCCGATCGTCTTCACGTCGATCTTGGACGATATGGCGGGCGGCGATACGGACGGCGACGGCGGTGCCGCCACGCCGTCGGCAGGGGACTGGGATTCTCTCCGCCTGGGAGTGGGGGGCAGCGAGTGGGGCCACCAGCTGTCTCACCTCGACGTGCGCTACGCGGTGGAAGGAGCAGTCTTCGAGACGGGGGCTCGCGGTACGCTCTCGAGCTCGTCCTTCGCCGACACGGCCGGCGCGGCGGTCTCGCTGTGGGCCGATGCCTGGCCCACGCTTTCGGGCCTCGCGGCGGTCCAAGGCCACCCCGCTGGCATCTGGGTCGCCTCCGGGGCCTGGAGCATCGGCGGCACGTGGGGCGTGGCCGGGATCCCGTACGTCCTCTCCCAGGGGCCGGTGGTGCTCGCCGCCGGAGCCCCGCTCACGATCGAGGCCGGAACCGTCTTGAAGCTCGGCGTCTCTAGTTCGCTCACAGCGAACGGTGGCCTGACGGCGCTCGGATCCGCCGGGGCGCCGATCGTCTTCACTTCGCTCCTGGACGATTCCGCGGGCGGCGACACGAATGGAGACGGTGGCGCCGGCGCGCCGTCGGCAGGGGACTGGGACTCCCTCCGGCTGGGACCGGGGTACGGCGAGTGGGGCCACCAGCTGTCCTATCTCGACGTGCGCTACGCGGTGGAAGGAGCGGTATTCGAGACGGGCGCGGGCGGCACGCTCACGGCGTCGAAGTTCCGCGACACGTCGGGCGCCGCGGTCTCGCTCTGGCCCGACGCCTGGCCCGCGCTCACCGGCCTCACCGCAACGGGGTGCCATCCGAACGGCGTGTCCGTCGACGGCCTGAGCGGCTCGTGGCCGACGGGCGGGACGTGGCGTGCGGCCGGAATCCCGTACGTTCTCTTCAACAGCGTGGTCCTCGGCCCGAACGCGCCCCTCACGATCGAGCAGGGGGCGGTACTGAAGCTCGAGTCGGCGGCGTCGCTCGCCGTCGAGAACGACCTCACGGCGCAGGGCGTCGCCTTCGCGCCGATCGTGATCACCTCGTTGCGGGACGACACGGTGGGCGGCGACACGAACGGCGACGGCGCCGCCACGTCGCCCGCCGCCGGCGACTGGAACTGGATCCGGCTCGGGTCCTCGGGATACCTCGGCCATGCGCTCTCGCGCCTCGACGTCCGATACGCGGTACAGGGCCTCGTCTTCGCGACGGACTCGACGGGGACCCTCGCGGACTCGACGTTACGGGACACTTCGTCCGACTCCGTCGCGCTCTGGCCGGACGCCCTCCCGTCGTTCGCGCGGCTCCAGGCGACCCGGGGGCATCCTTCGGGGATCGGCGTGGACGCCGGCACCTGGACGCGGAGCGCGGTATGGGGCCCAGCCGGGATTCCTTACGTCTTGAAAGGCGTCGTCGACTTCGTGAAGGCAGCGGGCCTCAATCTCAAGGCCGGAACGGTCGTGAAGTCCGACGAGAGGGCAGCTCTGCAGGTGGAGGGCGGGCTCACCGTCGAAGGATCCCCCGGCGCGCCGATCGTGGCGACCTCGTTGAAGGACGACTACGTCCTCGGGGACACCAACGGGGACGGGTCGGCGACGACGCCTTCGGCGGGAGACTGGTCGGGCATCCTCCTGTACGGGGCCGGTCACAGCCTCCTGGATCAGCTCGAGATCTGGTACGCGGCGACCGGGTTGTCCTGCGCGTACGGCGACGTGACGATCGACGGCGGCGTCTTCGCCCTGGATCAGACGGGAATCGCGGCCGCGCAGGACGCCGCGCTGACCATGACCCGAAGCAGCGTCACGGGGTGTCTCGAGGGGGTGACCAAGAAGGACAGCGCACGCGAGGTGAACTTGGGGAACGTGTCGAACGCGGATCCCCAGGACGACGGCCAGAACGACCTCGTGTGCAACATCGTGCACGTCCGCAACGACGGAGGCTCCTTCTTCGCCCAGAACGACTGGTGGGGAGATGCGCCCCCGCCGTCCGGCACCATCGTCGGGGACGTCGCCATCGAGCCCTACCTGTACGATGCAAGCGGCCTGGTGATCCCGGACCTGCTGGTCGGCAAGAACGTCGAGCGCGGCGACGTCGAGCTGGAGTGGCGCAACCGCGCTCCCGATTGCGGCTACCGGGTTTTCCGGAGCACCCGTCCCTCCGACGACTTCGCGGACGTGTCGGGGCATCTGTCGGAGAGCCGGTTTCAGGACACCGACGCCCTCATCGACCGGCCGTCGTACTTCTATCTCGTGGGGGTCGACTGAGCCCCGCCCTCACCTCCTGACGCGGATCGGATACGGCGGCCGCACCGCTCGCCCCGCGCGCGAGCCGGCGCGACGAGGTCGTCCCGGCGCCGCCTGTCCCGTGCGACGACCGCGATTCGGCAAGCGGGCATGCGGCGGGGGCCGCGGCGTCCGCCGAAAGGGCCACCCGTGCCGGAGCCGCCGAGGCGCGGAGTCCAAGAAGGCTGCCCTGGGCCGAGCTGCCGGCGCGCGTGTTCGGCGCAGAGGCGCTGACCCGTTCCCCGTTGCGGGCACCCCATGCGTGTCCTGGCGGCGATCCAGTCCGGAGAGGCCGTCCGCGCCATCCTGGAATGCCTCGGACTTCCGGCGCGCCACCACCCGTCGCACCCCCGGCACTCGGCCGTCTCCTGCCGGCCGACGCCTGAGCGACCCGTCATCGCGGCGCGATCCGCGACACCGGCGGAGGAGTGTGCGCGCGCTCGACCGCGAGCGACGGATCTCGCCGCGATACGGTGGCGGGCAGCCTGTTTTCACCCAGGCACCGGGGGAGCATTGGCTCAGTGATGGGGTTGGAGTCGGAGATGGGGGGGTTGACATGAGGGCACGGTGCCGGACGCCGGATGCGAAACCGCAGCCTGCTTGCCCTATGCCCTGACGAAGACACTCGTCATTGCGGCGTTCGCCGCCGGGGCCGTGAGCTTCCTCTCGCCCGCGGAGGCGAAGGTCATCCCCTGCACGACGATCGGGGTCTGCGAGTACTCCGGCGACTGGATCACGCAGTGCTGCATTTACAGCGTGCCGGTGGATCCGGACTGCCGGGGGAGGAGCTGCGAGTACGTGCTGGTCGAGGAGTGCGAGGACATCCCCTGTCCGTGACGGTTGCCGTCTTCGGAAAGGGGAGGCAGTCCCCGCCGCTCCCGGCGGGGACTGCCGCTTCGGGGTCGTCGTGGGCCTAGTAGACGACGCGCTCCAGGCCCAGGTACATCACCGACGGATCGGCGGGGCAGAACTCCATCCCGTCGATCCCGTGCAGCCCGTCGGTGTGCGTGACCGACAGGGCGCCCTGCCCGGCGTCGAAGCGGAAGAGGTCGGTGCCGTAGCTCATGAAATCGGTCCCGTACACGACGTAGAGCACGTCGGGCAGGGAGGGGTGCGCCGCCATCGGGGGCTGGTTCGTCAGGACCAGGGAGCGCACGACGCCGTTCTGGTCCGTGGCCGTCGCGCCCTGCGTGAGGGCGACGTCGAACGTCGCGCCGCCGTCGTTCGAGAGCATGAGGACGCGATCGCTGGCTCCGAGGTTGACGCGCGCCCACACCCTCCCGGGATCGCTCGGGGAGAACACGAACCGGAACGTCACGTCCGAGTCGGCGAGGTCGAGCGGCACGATCGCCTGCCAGCTCTGGCCCGCGTCGGTCGTGATCCATCCGCCGACGCCGCCGCACAGGACCCGGTTCCAGTCGAGCGGATCGAACTCCGTCGTGTAGAAGAGCGTGCCGCCCGAGCCGGCGGGCCCTCCGACGGGGAAGAACGTCAGGCCGCCGTCGAGCGACTCGCGAATCTGGCAGTCGTAGCCTCCGATCCGGATGTGCAGCGGGTCCTCCGGGTCCACCGCGAGGCCGTACACGTTGCCGGGAGCGGTCCTCGGCGAGAGGGTCTCCCCGTCGTAGCGGAAGAACTGGGCGCTCCCGCTCGTCCAGGCATACGCCCGGCCGCCGGGCGCTCCCTCGAGGTAGAGGACCGAGCGGACGTCCACCACCGCGACCTCGGACCAGGAGCACCCGGAGTCGTCGGAGCGGAGCAGCGTGTTGCCCGCGCTCGTGTACAGGGTCGCCAGCAGCGTGTTCGCCGAATCCAGGGCGACGAGCCCGAAGGTGTACGTCGTCTCCCGCAGCGGGGCGGTGTCGGCCATCGTGGCCCCCTCGTCGGTCGTGAACGTGACCGCCCGGGTCCCGACGATGGTCGAGCAGACGGGCGCCTCCCACGCCGCGTTCTCCTCGCAGGTCCCCTCGACGCAGGCGATCCCGTCGGGGCAGACGCCGCACTCGATGACGCCCCCGCAGCCGTCGGGCCACGTGCCGCACTCGTACCCGAGGCTCTTGCAGGTCGCCGGGCGGCAGGGCTTGACGACTCCGCCGCCCCCGGCGACGGCCTCCGGAGGGTCGGTCGCGGCCGTCGCGACGACCGTCGCGACCGCGAGAATCCAGGGAAGAAGACGGGCGGGCGATCTCATCACGGCTCTCTCCTCGCGGAGGTCGCTCGGGAGGAATCCCGAGGACCGGAAGGATAGCGCGCCGGGCCGGTCGCGTCCGGACCGGCCCGCGGCGCGTCGCTCTACGGAAACGCGTAGCTCAGCACGACCGACCGGTTCGTCCCGAGACAGATGGACACGCCGGTGTCCACGAACACCTCGGCCTGGACGCGCAGTCCGAGGTTGGCCTTCCGGCAGAGATCCATCCCGAAGTCGTCACAGTTGAGGATCAGGTACTCGGCCGCTCCGGTCGTGATCGTGTAGCCGGGGCACTCGACGAAGTCCCGGAGGATCAGCGTGCCGAACACGAAGCGGGTGTAGTCCGCGTCGAAGAAGCACATCTCGATCGGCTGCTCCGAGCCGCACACGTTCTCGTCGGCGAACTCCGCGTAGGCGGTGCCGGACATGCCGTCCTGCCACGCGCCGGCCCGGTTGACCACCTCGAAGAAGTTCCCGAGGTCGTCCTCGAACAGCAGGCAGGCCCCCATGTCCCGGAACGTCCCGTGCGCGATGAAGTTGAGCTCGCACGGATCGGCCGCGGCGGAAGAGAGGGCCGCGCAGAGCAGCGCGGCCGCCAGAAGGGCTCGGGGCGGTCGCATCGTTCACCTCCAGCGGACGCCGGCCCGGAGCGTCCGGCCGGGCGGAATCCGGCGTCGATCTCTGAAGGTACGGCCAAGCCGCCTTGGGATCAACCGAACGCGGGGAGATGCCGCCGTCCCGGGCCCGAGGAGTCGCGCGGCCTCCGGAAAACGCGGATTTCCGGTTTCGCCGCCATGCCGGATCAGGCCATCCGGTCGCGCAGCTCCTGCCGCGCCTTCTCGTCCGGCACGCCGAACCAGATCCGCTCCACGGTGCCGCTGCCGTCGAGGAGCACGGTCGCGGGGACGAAGGGGATCTTCCCCTTGAGCGACTTCCCGCCGTCCTCCTGGGTGTGCTGGGGGAACGGGAGAGGCGGCATGTCCGGCGCGGAGGGGCCGATCCGGACTCCGTACACGCGCGCACCCGCCGGGAGATCCTGCAGCAAGGCGCCCCACACCGGGAACGTCTGGCGGCAGGCCGGGCACCTGGCGGAGAAGAACAGCAGGAGGGTTCTCTGCCCGCCTCCGAAGGCGACCGAAACGGGGTTCCCCTCCTCGTCGAGCAGGGCGAGCGGCGGGAAGGTGTCGCCCACCTTCAGGGCGTCGGGCGGCATCTGGGGGGTCGCCGGACGAGAGAGCTCCTGCTTGAGCCTGCGGTTCTGCAGCGCCAGCAAGAGCGCCATCACCGCGAGCGCGACGCACGCGACCATCAGGAAGACGTGGAAGGCTCTGTCGCCGGAAGAGGCGCCCTTCGGCTTCGTCACTCCGCCCTGTTCCTCGCTCATGGAAACCTCCGCCCGTGGGTGCGGGCCGTGCCGCCCGCGCGGGAACCGGGATCCTACCGCACGCCTCGCCGCGCGCGGAAGGGCCCGCGTCCGTGCGGGCCCGCCCGGCTTACGCCCGAAGCGGCGGATTTCAAGTCCCCCGGCGCGAGAAGTTGCGGACCGTCCGGCCGCGAGGACCGCGCGGGACGCTTCGACGCGCGTCCGCTTCGAGAAAGCGGGCGTATATTTCCGTTCCGCACAACGGTCGCGTCCTTGAAGGAGTACGTCATGCGAGCAAGAGCTTCCATGATCTTCGTCGCCATGCTGGCAATCGCGGTCGCGGTTCCCGCCGCCGGTCAGGAATGCCAGTACGTCGGCGTTCTCGACCCCTGCCGCGTGGAGCTTCAGATCCTGAACGTCGGCGAGAACGGCATCGTGAACGCGATCTCGCTGGACCAGGAGGAGGCCGCCGGCCAGGAACCCTACGGCTTCGCCTTCGCGACGGTGCCGGATTTCGCAGCCTCCTACTCCTTCGTCGCCCAGGGGGGTCTGCTGCGGATCGTGGACATCTGGAAGTCGGAGCCGGTGAAGAGCATCGATCTCGCGAGCGAGCTCGATCTGCCCTCCCTGACCCTCACTCGGCTTCACGCGCCCGAGCCGGTGGACTTCAACATCGTGAGGTACCCGCTCTATGCGACCGGGACCCAGGAGGGCGAGCCCTGGCTGTGGATCCTCGATCAGGAAAAGCTTCTAGGTAAGCCGGTCGGCTGGAGCTCGGCGCTGCTCGCCTCGGTTCCGCTGAGCGCCGGGTACGAGGACTCCTCCGGCATCGGAATCGACGTCGCCGTCGGGGGGACGACGGTCCTGGGAGGAATCCAGGAAGCGTACGTCAGCGCGTTGCACTGGGTGGACGGCAGCTACGGACTGCAGATCTACCGGGTCGTGGTCTACTCGGACTACTCCGTCTCGGTCGATCTGGATCCTTGGAACGATGAGGGAGTCCCCTTCTCCGGCAGCGCGATCCTGACCAACGGTCTGGACTTCGACGGAGGCGGGACGATGCCGTTCGGCGTCTTCCAGACGACGGGGGTCGTCAAGGACCTGTCGAGCGGAGCGGACGCCTGCACGCTTCCCGGCGACCCGAACGACGTCACGGTGTGGGGCCCCGCGCCGGAAGAGATGGACCACTCCCACTTCCTGTTCGTGACCTCGTCGAGTCCGGAAGGGGTGGGCAGGCTGCTCGGATACCCGGCGGGACAGTGCCCGGACGGCACTCCAGCGTCCCTGGAGATCTCCTACGCCGGGCATCCGAGGGCGCTGGCCTCGAGCTCCGACACGAGCATTTCCCCGTGGATCTACGTCGCCGACAGGGAAGGGAAGATCCTCGCGGTGCAAGTGGCAATCTGGGCGACCGTGGACGGCGACCGGGTCGATCCGATCGAGGTCTTGGAGATCCCGGTGAGCGGCGGGTGCCCGTGGGAGGTGGCGATTCAGGAGCCGTTCTCATGCCTGGAAGTGAAGCCGGATCCCAATCCCGTCCCGCTGGATTGCGATGGCGAGGACGCCGACGATCCGAGATGCAGGCCCACGCACGTGGATCCCTGATGGTTCACGCGCCGATCTCCCAATGCGGGTTCGCTCCATGTGTGTCGCGGCACCCCGGGGGCAGGAGAGCAGGCGCGCCCGCCGCGTGAAGGCCGTCGCCGCGTGCCTGGCGCTCGCCTGCCTCGCGGCAGCGTGGGGATGCTCCGGGCCGGGGCGGGACGGCGCTCCGGCGGGCGCCGAGCCGTCCGGGGCGAGGACGGAAGGCGAGGCGACGTCCGATGCCGCGCCGTGGGAAGCGTGCCTCGAGGGGCCGTCCCGGATCGCGGAGTGCGAGCGCCACGTCTCGCGGTCGCGCGAGGATCCGGACCTTCCGCGCCGCCTCGCGGCCCTCGCCGCCGCGCATCCGCGCCGGTGGTTCCCCCTCTATCTCGAGGGGTACCGGCATCTGCGGCGAGGAGAGCACCGCGAGGCGTCGGAGATCCTTCGCGCCGCCGTCGAGAAGGCCCGCGCCGCCTCGGACCCTCTCGGCGAGGGGACCGCGCTGTACGCCCTCGCGGCCGCGCTGGAGGCGTCGGGAGACGCTTCCCGCGTCGAGCCCCTGCTCGCCGAGGCGCGGGCCGCGGCCGATCGGTCCGGCGACCGCAGACTGAAGCGGCGGGTCCTCCGCTGGCTCGCCGCGAGGCGACAGGCGGAGGGGCGCTACTTCGACGAGAGGGCGCTCCGTCTCGAGGAGCTGGCGGCGGCCGACTCCGGGCGGAACGACGAGGCGTACCGCAAGGCGCTTCACGAGCTCGCCGACAGTACGCGCCGCCTCGGCCTCCACGGAGAGGCGGAGCGCGGCTTCCGGCGGGCGCTCGACCTCGCCCGCGAGGCGGGGGACGCCGCGGCCGAGAGCGCGGCGGGGATGGCGCTCGGGATCCTGGCTCTCGACTCGGCGGACGGGCGGGCGCTCGAGCTGCTCGAGGGGGCGAAGGCCGCGGCCGCCCGGGGCGCGCGCCCGGACGTCGAGGCGTACGCGGAGATGGTCGCGGGAGTGGCGCTGATCCGCGCCGGCCGGTTCGAGGAGGCGCGCGCGAGACTCACGGAGAACCTCGCGAGACCCGAGTGCTCGCGGCATAACCTCCGGTTCCGGACGCTCGTTTACCTGGCCGAGGCCGAGTGGCGGTCGGGGGACGGCGAGTCGGCCCTCGGGCGCTACCGGGAGATCCTCGCGGCGAGCGCCGGTCTCGATCTTCCCGAGGAGGAGCGCGATGCGCTGATGGGTCTCGCCGCGCTCCGCCGCGCCCGCGGCGAGCCGGAGGCGGCCGCCGACGCCGCGCGGAGAGCGGTCGACCTCGTCGAGTCGATGCGCTTCTCGATCCCCGTCCTTTCGGAGCGGACGCACTTCCTCCGGATCCGCTCCGACACGTACCGGATCCTCGCCGCCTCGCTGGCCGATCTCGACCCGACGAGCCTGGCCGAGCCGTTCGAGGTCCTCGAGCGGGCGCACGCGCGCACCCTCCGCGAGGCTCTGTCCGCCGCGCCTCCTCTCTCGGACGAGGACCGGGCCCTGACCCTGCCCGAGGCGCAGCGGCTCCTCGGGCCCCGGGATCTGCTCGTGGAGTTCCTGCTCGGCGAGGACGAGTCGTCGCTCCTGGCGGTCGACGCGCGCCGGGCGACGTTCCACCCCCTGCCCCCGCGGCGGGAGATCGAGGAGCGGGTCGAGGCGTACCGGAAGATCCTCCTCCGGCCGCTCGGGAGCCCGGACGCGCGCCTGAGCCCCGAGACGGACTTCCGCCGCTTCGCCCGGACGGGGCACGAGCTGTTCCGCGACCTCTTGGGTCCGGTCGCGGAGCGGCTCGAGGGGGTCGAGCGGCTGATCGTCGTCCCGGATCGCCGGCTGCACCTCCTGCCCTTCGAGGCGCTCCTGGTTCGTCCTCCCGAGGACGGCCGGCCGCTCGAGTTCCTCGGCGCGTCCCTCGCGATCGAGTACCTTCCCGCCGCGTCGTTCCTCGAGCCGCCAGAGAAGCTGCAGGACGGGCGGGTCGTCGTCGTCGCGGCCGATCGCGGCCGGGCCGATCTCGATCTCGCCCCCCTGCGCCACGCCGCGGAGGAGGCGGAAGCGGTGGCCGCGGCGTATCCCCCGGACCGGACCGTTGTCCTTGCGGGGGACGACGCCTGCGTCGAGCGGCTCGAGGAGGCCTGCACCGGCCCGGTCCGGACGCTGCACCTGACGGCGCACGCGGTCCTCGATCCGGCCCTCGGGCCCCGCATCGCGCTTCACCCCTCGGGCGGCGGGGACGGGTGGCTCGATCGGGACGGGATCGCGAGGCTTCGCTCCGCTCCGCGCCTCATCGTCCTGTCGGCCTGCGACACGGCGATGGGGGAGCTGGTCGGGGGCGAGGGGATCCTGGGCCTCGTGCGGGCGTTCACGGCGGCGGGGTCGAGGCAGATCGTCGCCAGCCTGTGGAACGTGGACGACGCGAGGGCGGCGTCGCTGATGGGACGCGTGCACCGGGAGATGCGGAGCGGGGCGAGCCCATCGACGGCGATGAGGAACGCCCGGCAAGCGATTCTCGCGGAAGGGTTCGTGCATCCGTTCCAGTGGGCGGGGCTCGTCCTCTACGGGAGCGACTGATCCGCCGGGGGCGCCGCCTCGCGGCAGGCCCGATCTACGATCTCTCTCGCGGCTCCGGCCCGCGCGCCCCCGATCTCGGCGACCGAGCGGAGGGCATCGCAAGCCTCCTCGATGCGACCGGTTCGCTCGAGGGCGGCGGCGAGCATCCAGCGGGTGTTCTCCGACGGCGCCTCGGCCTCGAGCCGGTCGGCCTTCTGCAGCGCTTCCACCGCGGAGGCGGCCTCCCCGGATCGCAGCCGGGCCACTCCGAGGTAGAACAGGAGGTCGGCCCGGTCCGGATGCTCCTCGGCCGCCGTGTCGAGGATGCGCGCGGCCTCCGCCATGGCGCCCGCGTTCCAGGGACGCTCGAGGCGGTCCCAGGTCTCGCCGAGCGACAGGCCCCGCACCGTCGGGGGCGGCTCGAGAGGAACCGCCTCCACCGATGCGATCAGGACGGGTGGAGGCGGCCTGAGCCAGACGAGGAGGAGGACGGCCGCCGCCAGCGCCGGCAGCCAACCATAGCGGACCGCCGCGCGAAGGATTCTCCGAGGGGCCGACTGCGGAGCCCTCGACAGGCGGAGCTTCCGGCGCACGGCGGCGTCGGCGGCGTCGAAAGCCCTTCGCTCCGACGGGACGGTCAGCCCGCGGGAGGCCAGCGTCCGGAACCGCTCGAGATCGTCGAGCAGCTCCGCGCAGGCGGGGCAGCTCGCCGCATGGGCCTCGATCTCCCCGAGACGCCCGGCCGCCAGCCGCCCCTCGGCCAGCGCTTCCGCTTCCTCCGCGGACAGGTGATCGCACGGCGCGCCGAGACCCGCGAGATCCCCGACCAGGAACCGCGGACGATCGCTCATGGCTTTCCGGCCCCCTCCAGGCAGCGGCGCAGCTTGCGCTGCGCTCCCAGCAGCACCCCGCGCGACCCGCTGGGGTTGCGCAGCCGGAGCCGCGAGGTGAGCTCCTGCAGCGTGATCCCCTCGAAGTAGTGGCCGAGGATCACGGCCCGCGCGAGGTCGCTCAGGCGGCGCAGGCAGATCCTGAGACGGATCCTCAGGAGGATCTCCCTCGCGCGCTCGTCGGCGTCCTCCGGGAGGCGGAGGTCGCGCCGGAACGCCTCCTCGTCGAGCGCCACGGTCCTCTCCGCGACGTCGCGCCATCTCCGCTCTCGCGACTCGGCGACCACTGAGCGGGCGACCAGGAAGATCCAGGTTCGCCAGGAGCACCTCCCCTCGAAGGAGTCGAGGGACCGTGACAGCTTCAGGTAGAGGTCCTGGTTGAGGTCGGCCGCCAGCGCGGGATCGCCGACCTTGCGGAGGAAGAACCCGAAGGTCGCCGGGGCGTACCGGTCGTAAAGATCCCCGAGGTCCGCTTCGCGGACCGGATCGAGCCTGCGGCTCGGCATCGGCTGCACCTCGGCCGAGATTCTAGCTCTCCGCCTTCCCGTCCCGTCGCCGCGGGCCTCGTTCCCCCGGCGGCCGGGCCCAATGGATGGACCGCCCCGGCGGACGGGCTGCACCGTTCGGAGCGAAAAAGCCCCCGGGGCGTTCGCCCCGGGGGCTTCGTCGGAACCGGTCCGGATCCGGCCTGACGCCGGATCGCGCGATCCCTAGAGCAGGCCGGGCTTGTAGGTCGTGACGGCCCAGTCGATCCGTTCGCACTGATCGGTGGTGAACTCGTACATGCAGTAGTCGGGCGTGTAGTCCATGAAGTTGTGGATCGGGTCCAGGCCGGGGGCCGTGCAGGTGTCGCGGCCTTCCGTGCAGTAGTAATCGGGCGTGGCCTCCTGCGGCGTGTCGGCGCAGTAGTCGTTCGGCTCGGTGCAGCCTCCCTGGAACGTGTGGTACAGGCCGAGGTAGTGGCCGCACTCGTGGACGGCGGTGTCGCCCTCGTTGTAGCTGGTCAGGTACCCGCCGGGGACGGAGCCGTAGTGGATCACGGTCCCGTGCCAGACGCTGCTCTCGGCGTAGGACCACGGGAAGTAGGACCAGCCGAGGATCCCGCCCCCGGGCGCGGCCGTGTAGAGGTTGTAGACGTTCGTCGGATCGACGGCCAACGCCGTCTTGGCCGTCAGCTCGGTGGACGTTCCCGGCCGCATCGTCGCCCAGGTCTTGTTGTTCGTGCGCGTCGTGCTGTGCAGGTAGAACGAAACCCCGCAAGGCCCGTACTCCGCGTTGAGCTGCGCGATCTGAGCGGCGATCTGCGCGTCCGTCACGGACCCGTACGTTCTCGAGCCCGAGGTGTAGTAGATGACGTGGACGGACACGGGGATGTTGACGCTGAACTTCTCGAGGGCGTTCTCCTGGAGCCAGGCGTCCAGGTCCTCAGGAGCCCGCGGGTTCTCCGTCGGGCCGAAGTCCAGGGTCGCGCAGCGGATTCCCGTGATCGGGTTGCCGATCTCGTCCTGGATCATGATGTCCGGCTGCATGTTCTGCCAGGCGGCGCGCGCCTCCTTCGGAGGCTCCTCGGCCAGCACCGGCACCGCGACCAACAGAGCGAGAACAGCGGCGAGCAGAATTCGACACCTCATACGACTGACCTCCTTGGTTCTGTTTCGGGACCCCCCCGAAAACGCTCTTCCACGCCTTCGATCCCGACCACGGGGTAGGGCCCGTATCCGCAGGGGCAATCGGTGCCGTTCCCCGCGACCGTCGCGTCACCTATGTACCTTCAAGGGGTTTCGAAGTCAACGACACTCTTTCCTCCTCCTCGAGCCGGAACGGCCCCGGCCCCGGGGGGCGGCAAGCCCGAGACCTGGTACGATGGGACCGAGCCACCGGAGGCCCCTCCGATGCCGGACTCGATGTTCTCGAAAGCCCGGATCGACGAGCAATGCCGGGCGGTTCTCGAACAGATCCTCGACGCCGTGCTGCTCGTGGACACGGAGGGCGGGGACATCCTGTTCGCCAATCAGGCGGCGGCCGACACCTGCGGGCGGACCCGCGAGGAGCTGGCGCGCCTCCGGATCTTCGACCTGCACCACCCTTGCGGGAACGGGACGGAGGACGACCCCGCCGCGCGGCACGCCGAGATCGACGAGAGCGGGACGCTGTTCGAGGCGGAGTACCACCGTCCCGACGGCACGCGGTTCCCGGTCGAGGTGCATGCGAGGGTCGGCGAGTACGGGGGCCGGAGGGCGATCTTCGCGGTCGTGCGCGACATCAGCGCGCGCAAGGAGATGGAGCGGAAGCTCGGGGAGGCGAAGGCGCAGCTCGAGCAGGTGTTCGAGACCGCCGCGGACGGGATGCGCATCGTGGGCTCGGACTTCCGGGTGCTGCGGTCGAACGGCACGCTGCGCGAGATGTCCGGCTGCTCGCCGGAAGACGGGACCGTCGCCTGCTACGAGGCCTTCCCGGGGGAGCTCTGCCACACCGACCGGTGCCCCCTCACGAGGATCCTGGCGGGGGACACGCGCTTCGAGGCGGAGGTGGACAAGATCCGGGCGGACGGGACCCGGATCACCTGTCTGCTCACCGCCACCCCCTACGTCGTGGACGGGAAGGTCGCGGGGATCGTCGAGGACTTCAAGGACATCTCGGAGCGAAGGCGGGCGGAGAACCTCGCCAGGCACCTCGCCACGCACGACTCGCTGACCGATCTCCCCAACCGGATGCTGTTCCGGGACCGCCTCGACGTCGCGCTCGCCCAGACCGATCGCGGCGCGAAGCCTCCGGCGCTGATGTTCGTGGACATCGACAAGTTCAAGGAGATCAACGACACGCACGGTCACGGCGCGGGGGACATCGTGCTGACGACGCTGGCGCGACGGTTCGAGCACATCGTGCGCAAGGCCGACACCGTGGCGCGGATCGGGGGGGACGAGATCACGATCCTGCTGTCCGGCGTCGAGAGCCGCGAGGACGCGGCCAGGGTCGCGCGGAAGGTGCTCGAGTCGGCCAGGGAGGCGATGGTCGCGGGGGGCGAGCTCCTCTCCGTGACCGTCAGCGTCGGAATCGCCCTGCACCGGCCGGGGGACGGCGCCGACGCGATGCTCTCGCGGGCCGATCACGCGATGTACGCCGTGAAGCGCCGCGGCGGCGGGAGCTTCGAGTTCGCGGAGGAGCCGGAGGGGGGGGCGCCTCCGATCAGCGGTCCGTCTCCCACCGGGTGATGAAGACCCTCGGGATGTCCCACTCGGGCGGAGGCCAGTTCTCCACGATGCTCTCGTCCCAGTACAGGTCCGGGGTGCCCGCGGCAGGCGACTCGATGACCCCCTGCTTCGTGATCACGCTGCCGAAGTACTTGGCGTTGCCGGTGGCGTCGTAGAAGCCGTTCGTGTAGAGGATCCCCCAGACCGCCGCCTCGTCCTCGATGGCCGGCCCCGCGCCGTCGTATCCGTCGTCCACATCGGTCGCCCGGATGACTCCTCCGAGTGTGTCCGGGTACTCGAGGTTCAGATACGGCTCCGTCTCGTCCCGCCGGGCGTTCGCGTTCTGGTCCAGGAACGGCTCGCCCGGCGCCCGGAAGGTGGCCACGCGTCCCGTCACGCCCTTGGTTTGGAACTGCTCGGCGTTGAGGTACAGGAAGCCGCGCGTGCCCCAGGTGGAGCCCGCGATCCGGATCGCGGGGGTCAGGTTGTCGTAGATGCCGTCCCCGTCATCGTCATGGGGCGGTCTCCTGTCCTTGGTGTCGAAGAAGAAGAGGCCGGCCCGGTCGTCGGTGATGGCCTCGAACGTGACGGCGGGGCCGATCCCGTTCTCCTGGAACGAGGAGCCGTTGGCCCAGGTGTAGTAGTGAGCGTTTTCCCCGCCCGATGTCGCGATCGATTTCCAGACCTCGTAGTCGAAGTCGGGGCATCGGACGAACGGCAGGTTCTGGAACAGGTTCGAGTGGTCGTCGGCGTCGGCGAGGGGCGCCGGGTGCGGGGGGCTCCACGCGAAGGGGAGAGGCTGCTGGCCGCCTCCCCGAGGGTGGCCGGTCGTGGTGAGGAAATCGCCGGCCGTGAGGAAGCGAAGCCACGGGTCCTCGATCGGCAGATGGGAGGCGCCGACCGACGCCGCGTAGTCCACCCAGTTCGGATCCGCCGCGAGGTCGGAGCCCCACATCGCGTCGACCCGTGCGGCCACCGGAATCCCTCTCGGGATGCTGTCGTCCACCTTGACGTCGAGGGCGTTCGGCAGGTCCACGTCGCCCACCGCGGTGACCGTTCCCCAGTGAGGGGAGAAATTGCCGTTGTAGCGCATCTCCGCGCAGGAATGGAGCGGCCCGGACGGCCCAGGGAACGGCGCTTCGTTGAGCACGGCGCGGATGACCCTCTCCGCGAGGACGATCTCGGACCGCCCGGAAACGCGCAGGATCCTGGCCGTGACCGCCACGGTCGCGACTCCGAAGCGGGTCCAGGTCCCGGCGACCTCGAGGCGCGGAGGCTCGTACACGTCGATTCGCACGATCCTCGCGCGGATCCCCACCCCTCCGGCCGGGAATCCTCCCATGAGCGCCTCGGAGAGGTCGGAGAGGAACGTCCTCGCGGCGGACGAGCCCGCCTCGTCGATGCGCACGTCGGGCCCCGACTCGGTCCCGAGAAACGTGTCGCGGAGCGAGGACCGGTACGGCCTGTCGAAGACGTCGTCCGCACCGTCGCCGTCGAGATCCACCCCCTGCTTGTACATCGGCCACGTGGAGCCGTCCTGGGGCATCGGGTCCGTCGAGGGGTCGCCGTCCACGTCGATCCGGCGGAGCGTCCGGTCGATCGCCGCGATGGGAGGATTGATGAGGTTGGCCGTCGATCCGGGGGTGTCGAACCAACGCTTGACCATCCGCACGCCCGACTCCCCGAAGTAGAGGACCTGCGCCGCAAGGCGCTCGTTCTCCGCGATGCGGACCTCGGTGTCGGCCATCATGAGAAGGGAGACGCCGAGAAGCGTCAGCATCGTGATCAAGAGGATCGCGAGGACCAGGGCCGATCCCCTCTCGTTCGAACCATCTCGGGATGCAGTGGCGTGCATGGCGCTTCGCCTCCGATCACGGGGATCTCATTCGGCTCTCCTCCTGCTGGCGGCATCCCCTCGACCCCGGCCGCCCGTTCCGACCCGCATCCTCTTCGCCGCGCCTGCCGGCGCGTGTGATCCAGCCGTCGCGGCGGATGAGTGCAACTGCCGTGCCCGGGGGGCGCCTTCTGGAGGCTGAATTCGCAAATTCTTTTACAAGAGGGGTTGCAGGGCGCCGCCTCGCAGTGAGGCGTTGGGGGCGATCCCCCGCCCGAGCCTGTGGGATGTCGCTTTTCGTCACCGCGATGACGCGAAACGGGATCGAGCCGGGCGGCTCAGCGCTCCCTTCCGCCGGCTTCGCCGCGCGCCGCGCGCTGCCGCTCGAGCAGGCGGCTGACCTCCTCCGGGGGGACGGGGCGGCTGAAGAGAAAGCCCTGCATGACCGAGCATCCCTCCTCGAGGAGGAAGTCCCTCTGCTCGGCGGTCTCGACCCCCTCCGCGATGACGTCCTTCCGGAGGCTCCTCGCCATGTGGATGATCGCGACGGTGATCGCCTTGTCGTCCGGCCCCTGCACGAGGTCCCGGACGAACGAGCGGTCGATCTTCAGCACGTCGATCGGGTACTTCTTGAGGTAGCTCAGCGAGGAGTATCCGGTGCCGAAATCGTCGATCGCGATCCGCACGCCCATCGCCTTGAACTCCTCGAGGGTCCTCCGCATCCGGGCGGCCTCTCCCATCAGCACGCTCTCCGTGATCTCCAGCTCGACGCGGGACGGGTCGAGCCCCTCGCCGACGATCGCCTTGCGAATCGCCTCGGGCGTCTGGCGCTGGAACTGCTGCGCCGACAGGTTGATCGCCACCCGCAGGCGATCGAAGCCCGCCTCGTGCCAGAGGCGGCCCTGCGCGCAGGCGGTCCGGAGCACCCACTCGCCGATCGGGAGGATGAGCCCGGTCTCCTCCGCGAGCGGGATGAATTCGAGGGGAAGGACGAGCCCCAGCTCCGGATGCCTCCAGCGGATCAGCGCCTCGACGCCGAGGATGCGCCCGCTCCCCGCGTCCACGAGCGGCTGGTAGCAGAGGAGGAACTCGTCCTGCGAGACCGCCCTGCGAAGGCGTGTCTCCATCGAGAGCCGGTGGAGGGCCGACGTGTTCATGGAGAGGTTGTAGAACTGGTAGTTGTTCCTCCCGCTCGACTTGGCGTGGTTCATGGCCACGTCGGCGTTCTTCAGCAGCGTCTCGGCGTCGTCCCCGTCCGTCGGGAACACGCTGATGCCGATGCTGGCGGTTGCGAAGATCTCCCGGGAGTCCAGCGGGAAGGGGTCTTTCAGGGAGTCGAGGATCCGGAGCGCCACCTTGCCGGCGTCCTCGTCGCGCCGGATGTCGGTCAGCAGCAGGATGTACTCGTCTCCTCCCAGGCGAGCCACGGTCCCCCAGTCCTCGGAGGGCTCACCGCGGGTCAGCCCGTCCGTCGCGCGGACGTTGTGCTGCAGCCGCTCGGCGAAGGCCCGGAGGAGCCGGTCGCCGGCCGTGTGCCCCAGCGTGTCGTTGATCCGATGGAAGTGATCGACGTCCAAGATCAGGATCGCGAGCGGCTCCTCGTGCCTCCGCGCGTTCTTGATGGCGATGGCGAGATGGCGGTCGAAGAGGACCCGGTTCGGCAGGCCCGTCAGGGAGTCGAAGTGCGCCAGCGACCGGATCCTCTTCTCGGCCAGCACGCTCTCGGTGACGTTCTGGATCGTTCCCCGGATCCGACGGGCGCGCCCCGGGAGGTCCGCCTCCGGATCGACCCGGCCGCGCAGGTGGAGCGGCGACCCGTCGGCCCCCTGCGCCCGGAAGTCGAAGCCGGCGGACCGGCCGAGCCGAGCGGCCTCCTCGAGGGCCAGGCGGACGGCGGATCGATCGTCGGCGTGGACGCGGTCGAGAATCTCCTCCAGCCGCGAGAGCGAGCCCGGCGCGGTCCCGAGGAGCCGGTCGAGATCCTCCGAGCACCGGAACCGCCCCGAGCGCGGCCACCACTCCCAGCGGCAGAGCTGCGCGATCCGGGTCGCGGCGGCCAGCCGGGCCTCGCTGAGGCGCAGAGCGTCCGCGGCCTCCTTGCCGCGGATCATGTTGCGCACGCGGTGCGCCAGCTCGGTCCAGCTCGCCCGCTTCGGGGCGAAGTCGGTCGCGCCGGCGTCGCATCCGCTCGACAGGGGAGCGAGATCGCCGGGATCGGTCAGCACGAGGATCGGAACTGCGTCTCCTCCCGGCGCCCGCCGGATCTCGGCGCGCACGGAGGTCCCCTCCGTCGCCTCGAGGCCCGCGTCGAGGATCACGAGGTCGGGACGGTGCCGGGAGAACAGCTCGACGGCGCGGCGCGCGCCGTCCGCCTCGACCGCCTCGTAGCCGGCGCGGGTCGCGGCCGCGGCGAGGGCCCCGACGGACGCCGCGTCCTCTCCCGCGATCAGGATCCTCGGTCTCTCCTCGTCCGCCATCGTCGCCTTCCCGTTCCCCGCTCCGGCGCGCCCGAAGGGGGAATCTAGGAGCGGCTCGGCTCCCGTCAAGATCCTCCGGGGGCGCCGCGGAGGATCCCCGAATCGAGGGGGCTAGCGCCGATCGAGCCGCAGGTCTTTCAGGTTCTCCAGGCTCCTCTCGTCGAACTTGAACCGGAGCGAGACGAAGGGTCCCTTCCGGGTGCCGTCGTCGGAGGCGGCGTACGGCGTCTCGAATCCGAGGACGTTGTAGCCCCCGGTCAGCCACAGGTTCCGGATCGCGAGCCAGCCGACCTCGATCCCGGCGCCGTAGGTCGCCGTCCCGGTGTCGTTCTGCGCGAAGCGCCGGACGCTTCCTCCGAGCGTCCAGCGCGGCCGGATCTGCGCGGTGTAGTGGGCGCCGAGGAGCCAGGTGAGGCTCCCTCCGACTCCGAGAGAGTCGAGCCCCTCGACGCGGCGGGCGATCCCGGTCACGGCGATCCTGTGTCGCGGCGCCAGCTGCGCGCCCGCCGCCACGTTGAGGGCGATGCTGTCGGGGGCGTCGAACGCGCGGTCGTAGAGGGTGCCGATTCCCGTCGCTCCGCCGGCGTCCCGGATCGCGGGGGCTCCCCCCGACGCCGGCTCGGTGGGAACGCTTCCGGGAACGACGCCGCCCGCGGTCGTCGCCGTGCCGGTGCGGGCGACCTGGTCCAGCCGGACGAGCGCCTGCCAAAGGCGGCCGACCGGCCGGTACGCCAGCCCGAAGAGCCCCTCGGCGACGGCCGCCGTGCCCGCCGCCTCGGGGTCGTGGACGAAGATCCGCTCTCGCACGAAGGCCGTCCAGGGCTCGCCGAGCCGGAAGGCCCCGGAAGCCGTCGCCACGTGGCGCGTCTCGCGCGCAGCGAGATGGATCTCGTAGCGGCTCGAGACGATCGAGTCTCCGAACCTCTTCTCGAAGCCGGCCCCCAGCGTCGAGAAGTCTCCCTCCTCGCTTCCACGCTCGGTCTCGACGCGCGAGGCGAGGAAGCTCAGCGACGCGCCGCGGCCCAGCGGGAGGACCGTCTCGATGCCGGTCGTGGAGCGCAGCGTGGCCCCGGAGCCTCCGCCGGCCAGCTCGTAGCGGGCGTGGGCCTTCGTGTTGGCCCCGATGCTGCTCTCGAGCCCGAGCGAGGTCCGGTCCCGGGCGGGTCCGTCGCCGGACTCGATCTCGTGCCGGAGGACGAGCCGCTGGCCCTCGGCGATCTCGCAGGCGAGGCCGACCGCGGTGCGCGAGGGATAGCCCGGCGCGGTCTCGCCGCCGAGCACCTGACGATGCGACACTTCGCCGAGCCAGCGCTTGCCTAGCATTCCCCGTGCGCCGATCTCCGCGAGGGAGGAGTCCGCCCGGCCGGAAGGGCCGTCGGAAGCGACGCTCGTCAGCCCTCCGAAGAGCGTGGAGGCCCCGAGCCTCCGCTCGGCGTCCACCTCGGCGACGCTCCTCTCGATCCCCGAGACGTCGTCCTGCTGGCGGAACGCCTCGCCCTTCACGCGCCAGTCGCGGCCCGGCTCCCAGAGCACGCTCCCGCCCATGCGGCGGCTGCCGATCTCCGGGGCCGCGAGCAGCGTCGGGTTGGCGAATCCCGAGGGGACGTCGCGCCAGGAGACTTCCCACTCGACTTCCGCGTTCGGACGTGAGCGCACCTCGAGACGGGACGCCGTCTCGGTTCCCCCTCCCTCGTCCGTCGCCGCGATCTCCGCGCGCACGGAGGTCCCCGGCCCGGGCCTCCAGACGAGGTCGGCCCCGTACAGCTCGAGGTCGTCCCCCTCCCGTTGCTCGCGAACCGCGGAGACCCCGCTTTCCACGCGGTCGGTCGGCCGGAACGTCACCCTGGCTCCCGCCGCGATCTGCGAGTCTCCTCCGCCGCGGGCCTCGTAGAGCACGACGATCCGGAAGGGGTTCATCGCCGCGTCGAACGGAGGCACCGGCCCGCGGAAGAGGATCGTCCCGGCTTCCGGATCGAGGTCGTAATCGAGATCGGCCAGCTTCACCTGCCGCGAGAGCACCTCGTCGGTGCGCTCGCGGTCCCGGACCTCGAGGACGACGCGCTCGGAGCGTGCGACGACGGGGCGGCGAGAGAGGAGGTACGGCCCCGACGTGCCGTCCGGAGACAGCACGTCGCGGACGACGGTCTGGTCGGTGGACGCGGCGAATCCTTCGATCGTCGTCCGGCCGAGAGACGCCCGGCCCGAGGCCCCCTCGAACCGCCGGTCGTACCGCGAGAGCTCCGTCCGGTCGAAGCCGGTGGCCACCTCCCCGTACTGCGCGAAGCCCCTGGGGCTGTCCATTCGGGCGAAGACCGGGCCCTGCCGCCTCGCCTCGTCCACCGTGACCGACGTGTCGCCCCAGATCGGGAAGTAGCGGTCCGGCTCGAACGTGTCGGACAGCCGTTCGCGGTCGCGCTCGCGCGCCGTGTCCACGGACACGGTGAGGCGGGACGCGCGGCCGACGGGGCCGCGGGCCACGAACGCGAGCCGCCCGCCGTCGCCCTCGGGATCGTCGTCGAGGCCCGGCGGGCCGCCGCCGTCCCCCTCGACCCCGCCCTCGCCGGCGAGCCTGCCCTCCGCGAGGCCGGCGACCCGCCACCGGCCGCCCGCGGGGAGAACGTCCACCAGGATCTCCGCCTCGAGGTCCTCCCACGTCGCCCGCGCGCGGACGCGGCCCGGGAACGTCTGCGGGGCGAATCGGACCGCGGCGGCGCCGTCGGCCAGGCGGACCTGGAATCCCGGCGTCGCCGGGTCGGCGTCCGGATCGAGCGGCACGGCCCCTTCGACCTCGAGGATCAGGGCGGGCGCCTCGGAGACGCGCATCCCCGCCCCGTCGTTCGCCTCGATCTCGAGCAGGCCGGGGGTCGCGGAGTCGGCGATCCAGCGCGATCCCGGAGCCGCGATCCTGAGGCCCGCGATGCGCCCGGGCCGGCCCACGGTCACCGCGACCGGCGCCGCCGCCTCGGGGGACGCGCCCGGCGGGATCGCGCGGAGCTCGATCCGGTTCTTGCCGTCGGTGAGAGGGACGCCGACGTAGCGGGACGCCGCGACCCCGCGCGACGGGAGCGTGGAGGTTGCGCCGATCCTGGAAGCCGGGACGGGGACGCCGTTGACGCTCAGGCTCGGGGTCGAGCCGAGCGGGTACACGACGTCCACGGAGACGCTCGAGCCGGCGGCCCGCGCGCCGTCGGCCGGCGCGACGATCGCCGCCGTCGCGGGCGCCTCGCGCACGAGGGCCTCGAGGCCTTCCCCGGCCGCCCCAGGGACTCGCCCCGCCGCCTCCGGCGCCGCGCCGGCCGTGGCCTCCACGACGCGGGCGGCGACCCTCTCGCGCAGGATCCGTCCGATCTCCGAGGCGCCCCGGCCGCCGTCATCCGCGTCGCAGGAGACCGCGATCCGGGAGGGGACCCGCGCGCCGCGCTCGACGAGGAGCTCCGCGGCGTGCTCGAGGTGGACCGGGGCGGACGTCTGGAGCCTCCCCGGGGCCGAGAGCAGCGTGACCGACGGCACCGCGAGGGCGACGCCGTCCGAGGCAACGCGGCACCGGGGCGCTCCGGCCGGTCCGACGGGGAAGTCGGCGACGGCCAGCGCGGCCGGGCGCGTCTCGACGAAGCGCGAGCCCCGGTCCCCGGCCCAGTCGGCGTTCACGATCTCGGGGCGGAGGGTCTCGGGGAGCGTGTCGCGATCGAGGCGAGCGACGTGCAGCCCGGGGCGGACCCCCTCGAGGTGCCATCGGCCGGTGACGTCGGTGACCGCGCCGCGGCCGTCCTCGAGCGCCACGAGGATCCCGGGCACGCCGGGCTCCCCGGCGTCCGAGATCCCGTCGCCATCGTCGTCCACGAACACGCGCCCCACGAGGGTCGCCTCCCGCCGGAACGGTCCGGGCACGATCCGGACGGCCGCGCTGGCGGGAAGGGACGAGAACGGCCACCCCGCCGGCGAGACGGCCGATGCCACCGCCCGGTTCAGGGCCTCCCCCTCGCGGGCGAGGGCGGTGACGCGCGCCGCGAGGCGCACCGCGCGCGTCTCCCCGGGCGACAGGCTGCCGAGCGGGAAGCGAAGCGCCCGTCCGTCCGCCGACACGATCGGCTCGACCGCCGACCCGTCCACGCGGCCGCTCCCGTCGAGGTACGCGAGCCCCGGCGGAAGCGTGTCCTGCGCCTCCACGGAGGACGCCGTGAAGGTGCCGACGTTGCGGACCTCGAGCGAGAACGCGACCGGATCTCCCGGGGACGCGACCGAGCGCTCAGCCCGTTTCGAGATCTCGATCACCGGCGGCACGACCGGGGTCAAGACGGTGTTGCTGAGCACGATCCCGGGGCTCTCGGCCGAGGAGCCCTCTCCGGTCTCCTCCACGACCGTGTCCGCCGGGACGTCGGAGAGCACGGGGACCACGAGCTGCACGGACACGATCGCGCCGGCCGGGACGGCGTCGAAGCTCCAGGTCGCGGTGCGCGTCGCGGCGTCCCAGCCGGTCGCCGTCGGCGCCGGGAGCGCGCCGGGCGATCCGGCGATCGACGTCGGGTCTCCGAGTCCGGCGTCGAGCGGCAGCCGGAGAACGACTCCGGTCCAGGGGTCCGCCGAGCGGTTCTCCGTCACGAGGGTGTACGTCAGGCGCGTACCCGGCGCGACCGTCCCCGCGGGCTCGACCGAGAGCACGAGCTCCTCGATCGCCGCCGCCGGCGCGACGACGGTCACGACGGCGTTGGAGAGCACGACGAGGGAGCTCGAAGGCGCCTGCGGATCGCCCGGAGGAGAGATCTCCCCATCGACGTACGATCCCGTCGCGACGTTGACGATCCGAGTTCCCGGCGGCGTGGGGGCCGTCTGGCCCGCCGCGGGGGAGACGAGGGCGCAGGCACCGAGGGCGATCGCGGCGCGCAAGAATGGACCGCACGCACGCGCGCGCGAAAAAACGAAACCGGGTGGCGCCGGAACCCCGGTCATGAAGCCGCCCTCACGCGCGGAGGAAGGAAATCGCGGCGCGGGGCGTCCCGGAGGACGCCCCGCACTCCACGAGCTGCGCGACCGATCGAAGCCCGACTAGTCGATCTGCACCTGGAACGTGATCGTCGCCGAGGCGCTCGCAGCCAGCGAGCCGACGCTGACGGTGACCTCCCCGGGGTTCGTCACGTTGTAGTCCGCCTCGTCGTCGCCCGCGGCGTCGGTCTTGCCCGTGCCGTTGAGCGTGATCGTTCCGGCCTGGTACGTCGTGTTGGCCGGGATCGGGTCGGTCAGGACGATGCTGTTCGCCTGCCCCGTGCCGTTGTTGGTGATGACGACGGTGTAGGTCAGGACCGTGAGCGGGGGCTGGTCGCCGAGGGGGGAGACCGACTTCACGACGCTGAGCGCGGGCGCCTGGATCGTCGTCGTGTCCGTGGCCGTGTCGAAGACGTTCGTGTCGAACGACGACGTGCCGGTCACGGTCGTCGTGTCCACGGTGCCGTCGGCGGCGCCGGTCGGGACCGTCACCGCTACGAGAAGGTCGTAGGTGGTGTCGTGCGCGAGGACTCCGGTATCCGGAACGCCGTCGGTGTCCGTGTCGGTGAGGAGCACGTCGGTGCCGGCGTCGTACAGGCCGTTGCCGTTGACGTCGTGGTAGATCTGCACCGTCCAGCCGTTGCTGCTGACGGCCGTCATGTCGAACGTGTCGTCCCCGTTCCCGTTGTTCGTGACGACGTGCGCGTAGTACACGACGTCGCCCGGGTCGGCATTGGACGTGTTGTCCGGCGAGACGTCCACCGCGGCGACCTGCGACACCGTCGTCGTGACGATGTTCGAAAGGGCCTGAAGGGCGTTGCCGTTGACGTCCTGGTAGTCCACCGTGGCCTGGTTCGTGATGTCGGTCCCGGCGGGCGTCCCGACGGCGTGCGCGGGCACGGCGAGGACCGCGGCCGCGAGCCCCAGGAAGGCGACTGCCAGGAGCGAGATCCCTCTCTTCGTCGTCATGTTCCGTCTCCTCTCGATCGCGCGTTAGCGGATCCGAACCTTGAAGCGAACGTCTTTCGACTCACCGGGCCCCAACGGGTCCGGAAAAGTCCACCGGAGGATCGTGTAGGCCCCGGCCGGAGCGGGAACGCGCTCGGTCGTTCCGTCGTCCCGCCGCCGCTCGACGCGGGCGGGGAACGGCTGCCAGGTCTTGCCGCCGTCGAGGCTCGCGCCGACCGCGGCCCCTCCGGTCTCGACGGAGTCGAGCAGGAGGAGCGTTCCGGAGGGGAGCGGGTCCTCGATCCGCGGATCGAGCGCGGGCGCGTCTCCCGTGTTCTTCGCCGTCAGCGTGTAGACGATCACGTCGCCCGGATTCGCGATCGTGACCGGCTCGCGCACGACGGACGAGCGTCCCGAGGCGTCCGTCCTGACGACCTCGCGCTCGGCGAGAATCGAAACCTCGACCTTCGGCGCCCCCGCCACGGCGAGCGCGAGCCCCGCCGACGCCAAGGCGACGCCGATGGCCACGGCGGCGGTCCGCCGCGCCCGTGCGATGCTATGGAACATGGCCGTCCTCCCCCGGCTGCCCGAGCGCAACCTTCTCCCAGCCCCCGCGAGCGGAACGCATTTGCGTTTCGCCATCCAGCACGATGAACAAATCTGGTAGCGCATAGTCACGCGGTCAAGTCTTAAATAGGCACAGAAAGGGCGAAGAATTAAACTATTTCAGCCGATTCCGAGAATGAGAGGAGATTGAAGCTAGCGGATCCGGACGGTGAAGCCGACGGTCCCCTGATTGGCGGGAGGGACGGACCCGAGCGTTCCCGTGAAGACCCACCGGATCGTCGTGGCGAGGCGGTCGTATCCGGGGGGCGCCCCGCCCCCCTCGCTCACCGGGACGTAGTCCCACGTCGCTCCGCCGTCGCCGGAGTACTCGATCTCCGCCGTCAGTCCCGTCGAGCCGGCGGCGAAGATGGCGGAGCCGACCCGGTAGTCGCTGTTCGCCGGGACGGCGTCCAGGACGCTGACCGCGTAAGCGTCGGCGCCGCCCGTGTTGGCGAAGACGACCGAGTAGGCGAGGTCGGTCCCCGGCGCCTGGTCTCCGGCCGGATCGACCGACTTGACGAGCGTGAGCAGGGGCTGCGGGGCCACGGCGACGTTGCCGGAGAACTCGGACGTCGCCGACCCGAGCGTCGCCGTCGCCGTGAGAAGGGATCCCGTCGAGACTCCCGGCGGAGCGGGAACGACGAAGCGGAACCGGCTCGTCGTGTCGGTTCCCTGGTCGAGGCCGTTCACGGGGCTCGCGTACGTGCCGGCCGTCGCGTCCTCGTCCTCCGAGGAGCCCTCGACGGCGGTGAACAGATACGTTTGCCCTTCGCCGAACCCGCTCGGGTCGGCGGCGGCCAGGAAGACCTCGATGGAAGAGCCAGGGCGGGCGAACCCCGCGAGGGTGAGCTGCCCCGAGCCGAGCGCCGCCCAGACGAGGACCGGGAAGTTGAGAAGCCCGTTCCCGCCCGCGTCGGCGTCCCCCGGATCGTTCGGCGTCACGAACGGCGCGGTCCCGAGATTCGGGTCGTCGGCCGACGAGAGGAGGTCGATCCCGATCTGCCCGGTCGACGCGCCGTTCGAGTAGACGCTGTTCCTCGTGATCGTATCGGCGCCCGAACCCGCCGCCACGAGAACCCCCGCCCCGTTGTTGCCCGCGATCAGGTTGCGGTCCAGAACGTTCGCCGTGCCGCCCACGCGCACGCCGTGCTTGTCGGTGTCCGCCGCCGAGCCGATCCCGTTCTCCTGGATCGTGTTGTTGACAAGCGTGTTCCCGCCCCAGCTCTGGAGGAGATCGACTCCGCACGCGTTGGAGTTGACGATCAGGTTCTCGCGGACGACGGCTCCGCCGCTGCCGTCTCCGACCTCGATCCCGTCGAAAGCCGCGTTCCCGATGCCGTTGAGGCGGAACTCGTTCCGCTCGATGACCCAGCCGTCGGAACCCGCGCTCAGGACCAATCCCCTCCCGGTGGCGAAGCCGACGAGGTTGTCGCGGAGGACTCCCGCGTCCCCCCCGACGATGCGCAGGTGATCCTTGCCGGAGCGCGCCGTGTTCCCGGGGTCGGTCCAGGCGACGGGAGTGGACCCGATCACGTTCCTCTCGATCAGGACGCCGTGAGCGATTCCCCCGACCAAGATGTCGCAGGCGTTCCCTCCGGCGGACCTGCCGAAGCCGTAAATCGAGAGCCCCCGGACTACGACGTTCGACGCCTCCACGTCGATGCCGACGGTGATCGCCCCGTTCGCCCGGAGAAGGATCTCCGGGCGCTCCACCGTCGGTAGGGGGAGCCCGTCCACGCCGACGGTCCCTCCCGTGCCGAGGACTCCGGGGTTCGTGTCGCCGATCGTCGCGGCCTGCGTCGTCGCGTCCAGGATCGTTCCCGCGGCGGTGATCGCCGGCAGGACCGAGGTCAGACGGATCGTGAACACGCCGGTCCCAGGATCGTAGCCGGAGTCGGTCGTCGGGATCGCGAACGCGATCGTCGATCCGGGCACACCGTTGGCCGCGAGGATGGCGGCCCGGAGGGAGCCCGTCCCGCTGTTCCCCGTGTTCACGACCGTGTACACGGCCCCCTCGACGGCCGTGGCTCCGGCCAGACCGAGGGCGCAGACCGCCAGCCCGAGGCGGATCCCCGTTCCACGCATGCGAGGCGAAATCTAGGGGCCGTTCGGCTTCCGGGCCAGTCGGGGGCGGGGACGGGCGCTAGCCGAGGCGGGCGATCACGACGTGCTCGTCCTCGTACGCCTTGAGGAACCGTGGGTCCTTCCTCATGAGATTGAAGAAAGGCAGGTGGCGGGGCCCCTTCGGGAGGTACACCCACCGGGCCCCGAAATCGTCCCGGAGCACGCGGTAGAGGTCCTCGCTCTCCCCGCGGTAGGCCTCGAGGCTCTTCTTGAAGAGCGCCGGGTCGCGCCGGTAGAAGAAGACCGGGTCGAGCGCGACGACGTAGCGCCCGTTCGGCCGGAAGTGGTAGAGGGCGGAGAAGTCCCACCAGAAGTTGTGGTACACGACGTCGCCGGGCGCGGCGACCCCGTCGAGGAACTCGATGGCGGGACGCTGCAGCTCCGCCGTCCCCATCGCCCGCACCTCCCGGCTCAGGGCGAAGACGCTCCCGTGGGCCAGCCCCGCCAGGAGACAGAACCCCAGGAGGCCGGCGCCGAGACCGAACGCGCGCGGGTCGCGCCTTCGCGCCTCCCGGAGCGTGTCGTCGCCCAGGATCTCGCGGAATAGGCGCGCGCCGAGCAGGATCGCGACCGGCAGGAGGAACTGCAGGAAGCGCTCGGACAGGAACGCCGCGACGGCCAGCGTGCCCGTCACGAGGAGGAGGCCGAGGCCGTCGGTCGAGAGCCTCTTCGACGGGAACGCGAGGAGGGCGAGGATCCCGCAGGCGGCGGGAAGGAGCCCCGCGAAGTATTTCAGGACGTTCGACGTCAGCGTGGGCCCCAGCTCCGGCCCGAACAGGTCGGCGGGGATCTCCGCGCTTCCCCACCAGACGCCGCGCGCGACCTCTACGATCTGGTCCCAGGCGACGAACAGGTTGTTGGGGAAATAGGGATGGAGGAGGCACGCGACCGCCGGACCGAGCAGCGCGAAGCCGAGAAGACGGAGCCGCGCCGGCTCGCGCCGCAGGAGGGGAGCGGCCGTCGCGGCCAGCGCGATCGCGGGCAGCAGCACGAACGAGGAGTGCGCGTAGGTGTGCAGGGCTCCCACGACGGCGAGCCACGCCCCCTTCCGGCGCACGAGGAGCGCGATCTCGAGGATCAGGAAGGCGGCGCCCAAGAGCCCGGGCCGGACCGGAAGGAGCTGCCGCAGGACCGCCAGGTTCACGCTGAAATAGAGGAGGATCCAGTACCAGGCGAACCGGGCCTCGACCGAGCGAAGCGCGAAGGCGAGGGCCGCGAAGAAGACGAGGGCCAGCGCGGTCGCCGCCTGCTTCCCGGGGAGGACGAGATCCTCCCGCGCCGGCTCGGCGCCGCCGGGGGCGCCGGCGTCCAAGAGCTGGAACGGGATCAGCGCGACGTGGAACAGGAGGTCCTTGTCGCTGTACCGGGTGCTCCACGTGCTGAAGGCGGCCTGCGGGAACGTGCGGCGGAAGCCCGACTCGCTGAGCTCCCTCGCCGCCCTCGTGTGGAAGTAGCTGTCCGAGTCGGCCAGGCCCCGGAAGGAGAACTGGAGCCAGCCGAGGAGCGCGACGCAGAGGAGGACGGCGCCGAGGGGGGCCCACGAAGCTGCCCTTGCCGCCGCGCCGGCGGCGCCGCTCCCGGAACCCGGCTGCCCGGACTGCCGTCCCACGTCTCTCTCCGAGCTCGCGGGCCGCGCGCCGGACGAGAGACCCGGCCGCCCGGCGCGGGCCGCAACGAGCGGCACCTGCGAGGGGCGCGATTCTATCGGACGCCCGCGGCGCGCGGCAACGCGTCCCGGTCGGCCCGGCGTTCCGGTTGACTCCATGGCCGGATGGCGGTACTTCGGGTCCTGGGCGGGGGCGCGAAGCAGGCGCTCCCGGAGGAGGGGGGAATGCGCGTGGCGAGGGACGGCCGGCGAGGATCGCGGATCCGCCGCGCCCTCGTCCTCGCGCTGCCGGCGCTCCTGGCCGGCGCCGGGGCAGCGCTCTCTTTCGCAGGGCAGCCTCCTGCGTCGAGGGGGCGGCCCGAGGCGATCGCCCTCGATCGCGTCGCCGCCTGGTCGGCGCCGCTCCTCGACGTCGCGGGTCTCCTCCGGGAGGACGCGGCCCGCGCGCTGCGCCGCGATCTCGCGATCCCCCTTCGGGTCGGGTTCCGCTTCGAGACCGACCTCGCGCCGGCCGGCGCGGGCACATGGGAGGATCTCGGCGAAGGCGACCGGCTCTGGCGTCTCAGGCTGCGAAGCGCGGGCGCCCTCTGGCTCGTCGCCGGCTTCGACTCCTTCCGACTGCAGGACGGAGGAGCGCTCTGGATCTACGCCGCGCGCGGCGCCACCGTTCTCGGGCCGTTCACGGCCTCCGACGTTCGCGATCACGGCGAGTTGTGGACGCCCCCCATCGAGGGGGACGAGATCGTGCTCGAGCTGTACTGGCCCGCCGCCCGCCGCGGGGAGATGCCGAGGCTCCACCTGGGGACCGTCTCTCACGGCTACCGGCCGTTCGGGACGATCGGGCGCGCCGCCTGGCTCGATCGAGCCGGAAAGGCCGTCGACGGGATCGGCGATTCCGGGTCCTGCAACATCGACGTCAACTGTCCGCTCGGGGCCGACTGGCAGGACGAGAAGCGCGGCGTCGTGATCCTGCTGACGGCCTACGGGACGTCCTTCTGCACGGGCTCGATGATCAACGACACCGCCGGCGACTGCAAGCCGTACGTGCTGACGGCGTCGCACTGCAGAGCGGACACGAGCACGACCTACGGGTTCAACTTCGAGAGGTCGGACTGCGGCAGCGGCGACCCCGGCGCGCCGACGACCTACATGATCTCGGGCGGCGTGGTCCGGGGGAACTACGGCACGAGCGACTTCACGCTCCTCGAGATGAGCGCGCTCCCGCCGGAGTCGTTCGGCTTCTACCTCAACGGCTGGAGCCGCGACCCGAATCCCGCCCCGCAGAGCTGGGTGATCCATCACCCGAGCGGGGACGTCAAGAAGATCAGCCACGACGACGACCCGCTGGTGGAGGGCGTCAACTGGGGGACGAGCCACTGGCGCGTGGAGAACTACGAGGAGGGGACGACCGAGGGAGGGTCGTCCGGCTCGCCGCTCTTCGATCCGGCCGGACGGATCGTCGGGCAGCTCCACGGGGGCACGGCCTCGTGCGACAGCATCACCTGGGACGAGTACGGAAAGGTCGCGGCGTCCTGGATGGGGGGCGGCACGCCGGAGACGCGCCTGTCCGACTGGCTCGATCCGCTCGCGACCGGCGCCGTGACCTGGGACGGGATGGATGGTGCGGAGTGCTACTACCAGGCAGCCGGATCCGTCACGACGAATCGCAGCCGGTACGCTTGCGACGACAAGGTGGCGATCGAGCTCCGCGACGACGACCTGCGGGGGATCCCGACGCAGGCGGTGACCCTCGCGTCCGGCACCGAGCCGGTTCCCGAGACGGCCGTGCTCGTAGCCGAGGGGGAGTCCCCGGGGATCCTCGAGGGGGCGGCCTACGTCACGTCGGCGCCGCCTGTGGCTGGGGACGGACGGCTGTCGGTCGCCCACGGCGACACGATCACCGTGACCTACGTGGACGCGGACGACGGCCAGGGCGGGACGAACGTCCCGCGGACGGCGACGGCGGTCGCGGACTGCCTGCCTCCGGCGATCTCGGACGTCGCCGCGTCGGATGTGACCGGGTCGACCGCGCGCATCGCGTGGACGACCGACGAGCCGTCGGACGGCACGGTGACCTATGGCGTCTCGACGCCCCCCGGATCGACGGCGTTCGAGGCGGCGCTCGTCACGGAGCACGCCGTGGATCTCTCGGGCCTCGCCGAGTGCTCCGTCCACCGGTTCTCGGTCCGCTCGGCCGACGCGGCGGGGAACGCCTCGACCGACGACGCGGGAGGGGCCTACCACGCGTTCTCGACCGGGAGGATCGAGGGCCGGACGATCTCGAGCGCCGGGGACCCGATCCCGATCCCGGACAAGTCGACGATCGGCGCCACCTCGACGATCGCCGTGACCGACACCCGGACGGTGGCCGACCTGGAAGTGCTGGTCAACGTGACGCACACCAGCGACGGGGACCTGTCCCTGTCTCTGATCGCTCCGGACGGGAAGGTCGTGTCGCTGGCGGAGCGGCGCGGGGGGTCGGGGGACAACTTCCGCGACACGGTCTTCGACGACCGGGCGGCGATCTCGATCGCCGATGGGGTGGCGCCGTTCACCGGCTCGTATCGCCCGGAGACTCCGCTCGCCGCGGTCGCGGGGATCCAGGCGGGGGGGAGCTGGCGCTTCCGGGTCGTGGACAAGGCGATCGGGAACACGGGGACGCTGGACGACTGGACGCTGATGCTCCGGTTCACGGCGGAGACGTGCGAGCCCCACGCCCGGTACCTCGGGCACTCGCTCGTCGCCGACTCGTGCGTCCTCGGCGGCCCCGGGAGCGGGGACGGCGTCTGGGACGCCGGCGAGACGGTGGATTTCTCGGTGACGATCGAGAACGACGGGACGACGGCGCTCACCGGCGTGACGGCGACGCTCGTGCCGACGACGGCGGGGGTCGCCATGCTCCAGGCGACGGCATCCTATCCGGACCTGGCGCCGGGGGCGGCGTCGGTCTCGAACGCGCCGCACTTCCGGGCGGCGCTCCCCGAGACGCTGTCCTGCGGCGCGGCGATCGGCTTCGAGGTGCAACTGTCGGCGAATGAGGGGGCCTGGACCTCGAGCTTCGGCCAGGGGATCGGCGCGATCCCGGCGGCGGAGGGGACGGCGCTCCACGAGGACTTCTCCGGCGGGATCCCCGCGGGCTGGACGATCGTCGACTCGGGAAGCGGGGGGGGCACCGCCGCGACCTGGACGGCCGCCAACCCGGGCGGGAGGACCGCGACCGCGCCCCTGGCCGGTCCCTTCGCGATCGTGGACAGCGACTGGGCAGGGATCGACGCGACCCAGGACGAGGAGCTGATCACGCCCCCCCTGGATCTCACGGGGGCGGCGGCGGCGACGCTGGAGTTCGATCAGCGGTTCTACTGGTACGCCGAGGGAGGGGACGAGAAAGGGGACGTGGACGTCCGATCGAGCCTCACGGGCGGAGCCTGGGTGAACGTGCTCCGGAACCAGGGGGAGTCGAGCGCCGACCCGGACCACCGGACGATCGACATCACGGCGCTCTCGGCCGGAGCGCCGGACGCGCAGGTGCGCTTCCGCTACTACGACGGGAGCTTCGACTGGTACTGGCAGGTGGACAACATCGACGTGTCGTGGTCGGCTCCCGGCGCGTGCGCGACGAGCGCCTGCCCGGCCGGCGCGGTCCCGCCCCCCCCCGTCCCGGACGGGACGCTCGGCGCGCCGGTCCGGGCGTCGCGGGCGGCAGCGGACGGCTCGGCGATCGCCCTGACGTGGGACGCGTCGACGTGCCCCGCGGCCGGCTACCACGTGCTCTACGGGTCCCTCTCCACGGTGTCGAGCTACGCGATCGGAGGAAGCGCGTGCGGCATCGGTACGAGCGGGTCCTTCGAGTGGACCGGGGTGCCGGCGGGGGACCTCTGGTTCGTGGTCGTCTCGGACGACGGCGCCACCGTCGAGGGGAGCTGGGGGCAGGACAGCGCCGGGGAGGAGCGGGGAAGCTCGACCCCCTCCGGCGAGTGCTCCCTGGCGTTCCGGACCAACGAGGGGACGTGCCCGTGAGCGCGGCGTAGCGCCATCGCATTCGCGCCGTGAAGGCCGGTTCGGCCTTCACCGTCCCGAGATCAGCGGCAGCCCGAGCAGGAGCCGCGCCGGCATCCGGAGCAGCCGCCTCCGGAGGGGCGGGAGGCGCCCTCGCTCCGGCCGCCGATGCCGAACGCCGACGGGAGCCTTTCCACCTTCCGGCCCCGACAGGCCGGGCAGCGTGGGCGCGCCGCGGTGTCGCGGACGATCTTCTCGAACCGCTCCTCGCACTCGCGGCACCGGTACTCGCGGATCGGCATCGTCTCCCCGCCATGGGCCGCGCCGGGGCGGCCCCCAAGGATCGTAGCACCGGCGCACGCGGGAGACCGCGGGTATCCTCCTCCAGGGGAGGGAGGATGCCGCCGTGGGCTCGACCCGGCTCCGGATCGCCGCCGCGCTGATCGGGCTCGCGGGCGCGGCCGGCGCGGCCATCGCTCTCAAGGGAGCGGGCCCCGGGAGCCCCGCGGCCGAGGAGACTCCGGTGAAGGAAAACGCGCAGAGAGGATCCGCGGCGCTGCGCGAGCGCCTGACCCCGCTCCAGTATCGCGTCACCCAGGAGTGCGGCACCGAACCGCCGTTCCGCAACGCCTACTGGGACGAGAAGCGGCCGGGGATCTACGTGGACGTCGTCAGCGGGGAGCCCCTGTTCGGCTCGCTCGACAAGTTCGACTCCGGCAGCGGATGGCCGAGCTTCATGAGGCCGCTCGAGGGGGCCGAGATCGTCGAGAGGCGGGACGAGAGCCTGGGGATGGCCCGCCGCGAGGTGCGCTCCGGCAAGGCCGACTCCCACCTCGGCCACGTGTTCGACGACGGTCCCGCCCCCACGGGGCTCCGCTACTGCATCAACTCGGCCGCCCTGCGCTTCGTCCCCGTCGAGGATCTCGAGCGGGAAGGGTACGGGGATTACCTGCCGGTCTTCGGGAAGCCCGCGCCCGAGCCGTCCGGCGAGGAGGTCGCGATCCTGGCGGGCGGCTGCTTCTGGGGGATGGAGGACCTGATCCGCAGGCAGCCCGGCGTCCTCGACACCGAGGTCGGCTACACCGGGGGCGAGACCGCGAACCCGACGTACGAGACCGTGAGGACGGGCAGGACGGGCCACGCCGAGGCGATCCGCATCGTGTTCGACCCGCGGAAGACCTCCTACGAAGCGCTCTTGCGGTTCTTCTTCCGCATGCACGACCCGACGACCCGGAACCGCCAGGGGAACGACGTCGGCACCCAGTACCGGAGCGCGATCTTCTTCTCGGACGAGAGGCAGCGCGCCGTCGCGGAGAGGGTGAGGGCCGACGTGGACGCGAGCGGCAAGTGGCCCCTGCCGGTCGTCACCGAGATCTCGAAGGCGGGCCCGTTCTACCCCGCCGAGGAGCTCCACCAGGACTACCTGGTCCGCCATCCCGACGGCTACACCTGCCACTTCGTCCGGGAATGACGCATCGGCGCCGGGGCCCGTTGAAAACGGGGGGAGAGCGCCGTACACCCTCTCGGACGCGTCGCCGGGACGGCGGGGGGCGGGGGCCAGTCTCCCCTCGCGGGCAGCGACGGAAAGGAGAATCCATGCGCAATCGGATCAGGTTCGTCGTGATCGTCGCCGTGATCGCCGTGATCGCGGTGGGGTCGCTCGCCTTCGCCAAGAAGCCGGTGACCCCTCCGCCGGACGACGACGTGTGCTCCTACCCGCAGTGCGTGAAGGACATCCTCTGCCCGGACATCTGGAATCCGGTCCTCTGCGCGGACGGCGTGGTCTACAGCAATCTCTGCTACGCCTCGATCGCCTGCGCTCCCGGACCCTGCTGCGAGATCGGGGGGATCGCGTACTAGGCGTGCGGCGCGCGCGGCGGCCACGGCCGCCGCGCGCGCAGGCGACTGTGCTCGGGGCGGTGGCGGCCATTCGGACGGCCGCCCCGGGGAGGAGAAGACGAGGATGAGCCGACGGATCAGGATCGCGGTTCTGCTGACCGCCGCCGCCGTCGTCGTGGCGGGGTCGCTGGCGCTCTCCATGGCCTCGGGGACGGGCGACTGCCCGACGAAGAACAGGGTTTGCCCGAGACTGTGGGATCCGGTCCTCTGCGCGGACGGCGTGGTCTACGACAACCCGTGCTTCGCCGTCGTCCTCTGCGCGCCGAAGCCTTGCGTCTCGGTCGAGGACTAGGAAGAGCGTAGCGCCGCCCCCCCCCGAGAGATCGCGGGCGCTCTCTCAATCCGACCCGGCGGACCTCGCGAGCACCCGGTCCACGGCGTCCCGCACGCTTGCGGAGAGCGCGCGGGCGCGCTCGAGAAGCCGCGCCTGCTCCTCGAGGAGGCGGCTCGCGACCGAGCGGTCGGCCAGGCCCGGCACGTTGATCCGGACGTTCAGCGCGGCGCCCTCCGCCGCTGCGAGGGCGCACGCCCCGGCGACCCCGGCGTCCGACACCGAGTTCGGGTTGCCCTCCCCGGCGACCACGAGGGCCAGCTCGAGCGCGCGCACCGACCGGTCGAGCACCTCGAGGGGCACGCGCGCCGCCCCCTGGTTGGCCTCCTCGACCGCGCGCGCCCGGGCAGCCTGCTCGTCGGCGGTCTTCTTCGGAAGGCGCATCGCGGCGAGCACCCGGTTGAAGGCCTCGGTGTCCCGGTCCACGGCGTCCAGGAACCAGTCCTTGAGCCGCTGGGCCTCCACGCCCAGGTCCTTCATCGCGGGGCGCGAGGATTCCATCCCGGCCTTGGACCAGGTCAGGGCGGCGACCATGCTCGACAGCGAGGCCGAGAGCGAGCCCGAGAGCGCCGCGACGCTTCCGCCTCCGGGGGCGGGGGAGTCGCTCGACAGCTCGTCGGCGAATTCGGTCAGGCGCATCGCCTGGAGCCCCTTCGGCGCGCCGCGGTAGCGGTACTCGATGATCTTCTGCCCCGCGTCGAACGGGGCGACCTCCGAGAGGCCGAGCGAGAGGATCGCCGCGTGGACCCGCTCCTTCTCCGGGACCCCCGTCGTCTTCCCCTGCTTCGCCAGGTAGTGGTCGCCGGCCGCCAGGATCGCGTCGAGGGGGATCAGGCCCACGAGCTCGCTCCCGGTGACGCGGAGCCCCCGCTTCGCGGCTTCCTCGCGGGCGGCGTCGAAGACCTCGTGGATCGGCGTGACCTTGTAGTTCGTGAAGTTGATGGAGATCTGCGCGCGGCCGTACTCCTCGATGTACCAGCCGACGGCGCGGCACTCCCGGAAGCGGCCCGGGACGCTGACCGTCTTCCCCTCGGCGTCCTTCACGATCTTCCCGTCCGGGCCGCGCTTCGGCTTCCCGGCCTCCCGGAGCTCCTGGGCGATCGCGTGCGCCAGCTTCTTGTCCCGCGTGTTGAGGTTGAAGTTGTAGGCGATCAGGAACTCGCGCGCGCCGATCACGGTGGCCCCGGCCTTCTCGTGGAAGACCGCCGGGCCGAAGTCGGGCGCGAACGAGGGGTCCTTCATCTTCTCCGGGAGCGCCTCGTACTCCCCCTTCCGGATGTCGGCGAGCGAGCGGCGCTCCGGCCTCGCGGCCGCGGCCTCGTAGAGGTAGGCGGGAATGCCGAGCTCCTCGCCGACGCGCTTCCCGAGCCTGCGGGCGATCTCGACGCAGTCCTCCATCGTCGCCCCCTGCACGGGGACGAAGGGGCATACGTCGGTCGCCCCCATCCGCGGGTGCTCTCCCGCGTGCTTCGACATGTCGATGAGCTGGGCGGCGCGCCGGATCGCCCGGAAGGCCGCCTCCTCGACCGCCTCGGGGGGCCCCAGGAACGTCACGACGGTCCGGTTCGTGGCCGCGCCCGGGTCCACGTCGAGCAGCAGCGCCCCCTCGGTCCCGGCGATCTCCCCGGCGATCGCGTCGATGACCGCCCGGTCCCTGCCTTCGCTGAAGTTGGGCACGCATTCGATCAGCTTCATGAGGGTCTCCGATCGACAGCCAGAGCGCGGGATTCTAGCGCGCCTCCGGGGG
>ERZ1649853.39-NODE-39-length-54981-cov-6.299184_pt1 | contig 54981 bp, 54 predicted proteins | sample MGYA00575353_ERZ1649853 | MGnify/ENA primary metagenome ERZ1649853 (study PRJEB40853, sample SAMN11349654) | freshwater sediment metagenome | isolation source: river sediment | host: Sediment | place: India: Okhla Barrage, New Delhi | collected 2017-02-21 ...
ACCGACTATCTGGACATCATCAGGGGCTGCGAGGACAACGACGGCGTCAAGGCCGTGGTGGTGAGGCTCGACAGCCCGGGAGGCAAGGTGGGGCCGTCCCAGGAGATCTACGAGGCGCTGCTGCAGCTGAAGAAAAAGAAGCCCGTGGTCGCCTCGATGTCGTCGGTGGCCGCCTCGGGGGCCTACTACATCGCCTGCGCGGCGGATCCCATCTTCGCCCTTCCCGGCACCCTCACCGGGAGCATCGGGGTGATCCTCGAGATGTTCGACGTCACCGAGGGCATGAAGAAACTCGGCATATCCGCCAGTACCATCACCGGGGGCAGGCTCAAGGGCGCGGGCTCCCCGTTCAAGAAGATGACGCCCGAGGAGGAGCGTTACTTCCTCGCGCTTGCCCGGGATGTCCACGGGCAGTTCAAGGAAGCGGTGGCCAGGAGCCGCAGGATCGGGATGGACAAGCTCGACGGGTACGCCGACGGGAGGGTGTTCAGCGGGAGGCAGGCCCAAAGCCTGGGCCTCGTCGACAAGCTTGGCGGCCTGGACAGCGCTGTGGAGGAAGCCCGGAAGAGGGGCGGGATCGAGGGCGAGCCTCGCATCGTCAAGGGCGTCCCCACCAGGAGCCTCAAGGAAGAAGTGAAGGACGCCTTCCTGAGCTGCACCCCCGTCTCCCTCGGCAGGGGCGCCGCGCACCTGTCCCGGGGGTTCCTGAGACTCGAATACAGCATTCAGTAAGGAGAAACACCATATGGACAGAATCTTATGTGATGCCCTCACCTTCGACGACGTGCTCCTTCTCCCCGCCCGGTCGGCATTCACCCCGGCCCAGGCGGACATCGGCACCTCGCTCACCAGGGGCATCAGGATCAATATCCCGCTGCTCTCCGCCGCCATGGACACCGTCACCGAGGCCCGCACAGCCATTGCCATGGCCCGGGAAGGCGGCGTCGGGATCATCCACAAGAACATGAGCCCCGAGAAGCAGGCCATCGAGGTGGACAAGGTGAAGAAGTCGGAGAGCGGCATGATCGTCGACCCCATCACCATGGGCCCCGACCAGAAGATCGGCGACGCCATGAACCTCATGGCCCATTACCGCATCTCAGGGGTCCCCATCACGGTGGACGGCAAGCTCGTGGGCATCCTCACCAACCGGGACCTGCGGTTCGAGACCGACATGACCCGCCTCATCGGCGAGGCCATGACCAAGGAGAACCTCGTGACCATCCAGGGCGAGATCTCCCTGGAGGAGGCCAAGAAGCTCCTCCACAAGTACAAGATCGAGAAGCTCCCGGTGGTGGACGACAAGGGAAACCTCAAGGGGCTCATCACCATCAAGGACATCGAGAAGGCCCAGACCTTCCCCATCTCGGCAAAGGACTCCCGGGGGCGGCTCCTGGCGGGTGCGGCGGTTGGCGTGCTCCCGGAAGACGAGCGCAGGGTCCACACCCTCATGAAGGCGGGTGTCGATGTGCTCGTGGTGGATTCCGCGCACGGCCACGCCGAAGCCGTGTCCCGTACCGTCAAGGCCATCAAGGAGCTTTACCCCCATTCCCAGGTCATCGCGGGCAACGTGGTGACGGAGGAAGCCACCGCCGATCTCATCAAGGCAGGGGCCGACGGGGTGAAGGTGGGCGTGGGGCCGGGCTCCATCTGCACCACCCGCGTGGTGGCGGGCGTGGGCATGCCCCAGGTCACGGCCATCATGAACTGCGCGCGCGAGGCGAACAAGCACGGCGTGCCCATCATTGCCGACGGCGGCATCAAGTTTTCCGGCGACATCACCAAGGCCCTGGCCGCGGGGGCGTCGAGCGTCATGATCGGATCGCTCTTCGCGGGCACGGACGAGGCCCCGGGCGAGCGGATCATCTACCAGGGCCGCACCTACAAGTCATATCGCGGCATGGGCTCGGCGGAGGCCATGGAGCTCGGGTCCAAGGACCGCTACGGCCAGGCTGAAGTCTGCGAGACGGACAAGTTCGTGCCCGAGGGGATCGTGGGGCGCGTGCCCTACCGCGGGTCCATATCCGAAAACGTCTACCAGCTCATGGGCGGCCTGCGCGCCGGTATGGGCTACACGGGGTGCAGGACCATCCCCGAGCTGCAGACGGGCTCGAAGATGGTCAAGATCACCGCGGCGGGGCTCAAGGAGTCCCACGTGCACGACGTGATCATCGTGAAAGAGGCGCCCAACTACAAGATGGAGTTCTAGGCGGTCCCCATGGGGTTCGTCCATCTTCACTGCCACACCCAGTACAGCCTCCTGGACGGGGCGATCAAGCTCCCCGACCTCATCGAGAAGACGAAGTCCTTCGGGCAGGACACGGCGGCCATCACGGACCACGGCGTGCTCTACGGTGCCATGGAGTTCTACGAGAAGGCCGGCAAGGCGGGCATCAAGCCCATCATCGGCTGCGAGGTGTACCTCGCCCCGGGGAGCATGAAGTCCCGCGAGCTCGTCCCGGGCCAGCCCAAGAACTACCACCTCGTGCTCCTGGCGCAGGATCTCACGGGCTACCGCAACCTCATCAAGCTCGTCTCGAAGGCCCACGTGGAGGGGTTCTACTACCGGCCCCGGGTGGACCGCGAGGCGCTCGAAGAGTACAACAAGGGGCTTCTCGCCCTTTCGGCGTGCCTCCAGGGCGAGGTGCCCTACTGGCTGCTCCGGGGGGCCGAGGACCGTGCCCTGGATGCGCTCGACTTCTACCGCGCCACCTTCGACGGCCGGTTCTACCTGGAGATCCAGTCCAACGGCCTGGAGGACCAGAACACGGTCAACCCCCTCATCATCGACCTGGGCAGGAGGCACGGCGTGCCCGTCGTGGCCACGAACGACTGCCACTACCTCCTGAAGAGCGACGCCAAGGCCCACGAGGCGCTCCTGTGCATCCAGACCCAGACCACGATCCACGACAAGGACCGCATGAGCTTCGAGACCGACGAGCTCTACCTCAAGAGCCCTAAGGAGATGAGGGCCCAGTTCTCCTTCTGCCCCGAGGCGGTGGACCTCACGGGGGAGGTGGCGGCGCGCTGCAGCCTGGAGCTCCCCAGGGGCAGGTACTTCTTCCCGGTCTACCCCGTGGACGAGGGCAAGACCCTGGAGCAGGAGGTGGACGAGCGGTCCCGGGCCGGGCTCAAGGTCCGCATGGGGGAGATCCCCCCGGACTATGCGGAAAGGCTCGAGGGGGAACTCGAAGTCATCAAGTCCATGGGGTTTGCCGGCTACTTCCTCATCGTGGCGGACTACATCCGGTACGCCAAGGCCCACGACATACCCGTGGGCCCGGGCAGGGGCAGCGCCGCGGGGTCGCTTGCCGCCTACGGGCTCGGGATCACCGACATCGACCCCATCCGGTGGAACCTCCTCTTCGAGCGCTTCCTGAACCCCGAGCGCAAGAGCATGCCCGACATCGACGTGGACTTCTGCCAGAGCCGCCGCGACGAAGTCATCGACTACGTGAAGAACAAGTACGGCCCCGACTACGTCTGCCAGATCACCACCTTCGGGAACATGAAGGCCAAGGCCGTGATCAGGGACGTGGGACGGGTGCTGGGCATGAGCTACGGCGACGTGGACCGCATCGCCAAGCTCGTCCCCAACGACCTCAACATGACCCTCGACGAGGCGGTCAAGGTGGAGCCCAAGCTCAAGGGGCTCATGGACGCAGACCCCATGGTGGCCAGGCTCATGGCCATCGCCCGGGCCCTCGAAGGGCTGAGCAGGCATGCCTCGGTGCACGCCGGCGGTGTGGTCATCTCCGACTCCCGGCCGCTCACCGACCACCTCCCGGTGTACATGGACAAGAAGGGCATGCTCATCAGCCAGTACGACATGAAGCGCCTGGAGTCTGTGGGCCTCATCAAGCTCGACATGCTCGGCCTCAAGACGCTCACCGTCATCCAGAAGGCGGTCCAGATCCTCAAGGCCCAAGGGGTCGAGCTCGACATCGCGAAGCTCCCCCTGGACGACAAGGCCACCTACGCCCTCATCTCGGAGGGCGACACCTCGAGCGTGTTCCAGCTGGAAAGCTCGGGCATGAAGGGGATGCTCCGCTCGCTGAAGCCCGAGCGGTTCGAGGACATCATCGCCGCGGTGGCCCTCTACCGGCCCGGCCCCATGGACCTCATCCCCGACTACGTGGCCCGCAGGCACGGGAACCAGAAGATCGAGTACCCCCACCCCCTCATCCAGGGCATCCTCGAGGAGACCTACGGCATCATCGTCTACCAGGAGCAGGTGATGCAGATCGCCCAGAAGATGGCCGGGTATTCCCTGGGCAAGGCCGACCTGCTCAGGCGTGCCATGGGCAAGAAGGACCCCGTCGAGATGGCCAGGCACCGGGACGTCTTCGCCTCAGGGGCGGCCGAAAAAGGCGTTCCCGCGGAACTCGCCGGGGACATTTTCGACCTCATCCAGAAGTTCGCCGGCTACGGCTTCAACAAGTCCCACGCCGCGGCCTATGCCCTGGTGTCCTACCAGACCGCCTACCTGAAGGCCCATCACTTCAAGGAGTTCATGGCCGCGAACCTCACGCTGGACCTGAGCAACACGGACAAGGTCACGAGCCACCTCTCGGAGTGCAAGGCCCACGACATACCCATCCTGGGGCCGGACATCAACGAGAGCTCCTGGGAGTTCATCCCCACCGGGGCCGGCATCCGGTTCGGCCTGGCGGGGATAAAGAACGTGGGCGTGTCCGCGGTGGAGGACCTCCTCAGGGAACGGGAAAGGGGAGGGAAGTTCACGGACCTGGGCAATTTCCTCGAACGCATGGCCCTCCAGAAGCTCAACCGCAGGGTGGTGGAGGCACTCATCAAGGTGGGGGCCTTCGACAGCATCCACACAAACCGAAGGTCGCTGCTCGAGTCCCTGGACATCCTCATCGACGAGGCCCAGCGCAAGGCACGCGACAAGATGGCCGGCCAGGAGACCCTCTTCAGCCTCGAAGAGTTCCAGGAAGACAATGCCGACAGGGGCATCGAGCTTCCGGACATCCCGGATTTCCCGGAGAACGAGCGGCTCAAGATGGAGAAGGAGGGCATGGGGTTCTACATATCCGGACACCCCCTGAAACGCTACGCCCGGCTCATCGAGAAGTATTCCACGACAACCACCCAGGGTCTGTCGGGCATCCACGGGGTGGCGATCATCGCGGGCATGCTCTCCTCCCTGAACGTCACCCGGACCAGGAAGGGGGCTCCCATGGCCCGGGGCGTGCTCGAGGACCTCGAGGGCTCCGCGCCGGTGGTGTTCTTTCCCCAGTGCTTCAAGGAATACCAGGAGGTCATCGTGGAGGACGCCGCCGTGGTGGTCAAGGTGCGGCTGGGCGGGTCGTCCGAGAACGGCAACGGCGGGGGTGAAGGGGAGGGCAGCCTGGTGGACCTCATCGCCGAAGAGGTCTTCCCCATCGAAAAGGCAGAAACCATCCTTGCCCGCAAGCTCGTCCTCCGCCTGACCGGCGACGTGGACGCGCCGAAACTGCGCGCCCTCAGGGAGGCCCTGGCGGGGTCGAAGGGAGCCTGCCAGGTGAGCTTCGAGATAGAATCCGACGGCGTGGTCGTGAAGGTCGACGCAGGAAAGGAGTTCATGATCACCCCGTCGCGTGATATACTCGCGAGACTGGGGGAGATCCTCGGGCCCTCCCGGGTGGAGCTGCAGTGAAGAAGACCAGGGACAAGTTCGACGAGATCGACAGCGCCTTGAAGGAGCTGCAGGAGAGCATCTCCCGCCTCGAGGGCGTGGACGCCTCCGAGCTTTCCCGCAAGGTGGACATCTTCCGGGAGGAAATCTATGCGGGCATCTCCCGGTGGAGCTCCCTCGAGCTGGCGCGTCATTCGGACCGTCCGGTTTTTGACGATTACCTGAGCGGGATCTTCACCGGGTTCACGGAACTCCACGGAGACAGGCTCTCCGAAGACGACCCGGCGGTGAAGGGCGGGCTGGCCTTCCTGGGAGACCTCCCGGTGGTGGTGATTGGCCACCGCAAGCACTCGAGCGCCCAGAAGGACTACCCCAGGTGCCATTACGGCATGGCGAGCCCGTCGGGGCACCACAAGGCGGTCCGGCTCATGAGGCTCGCGGAGAAATTCGGCCGGCCGCTCGTCACCTTTGTGGACACGCCCGGGGCCTACCCCGTGCCCGAGACCGAGTACCGGGGCCAGGCGTTCTCCATCGCCCGGTGCATCTCCACCCTGGCGGCCATCCGCACCCCGGTGGTGGCGGTCATCATCGGCGAGGCGGGTTCGGGGGGGGCGCTTGCCCTGGGGTTCGGGGACCGCATCGTCATGCTCGAGAACGCCTTCTACAGCGCCATCAGCCCCGAGGGATACTCATCCATCATCTACGGCGACGACTCGAACAAGGAGGAGGCCGCGGACACCCTCAAAGGCACGGGCCGTGACCTCTACCAGGGAGGCATCGTCGATTTTCTCGTGAGGGAGCCCACCGGGGGCGCGCACAACGACGCCGCTGGCGTGATAGCCGAAACGGGTCGCGTGATCCGCACGTATCTCGAGGATCTCATGGCCGTCGATCTCGACAGCCTCATGACGAGGCGGGCCGCGAGCATCGAGAAGCTCCTGCCGGGCAGGTAGTCCGGAGGATTTTTCCCCGACCGCCGGAAGAAAATTCCGGGCTCACGGGGAGAGGGCCCGATGCCGGTGGGGTTTCATGCAATGGCATCATCCTTGCTTGCTATCACGGAGGAGGGATTCATGAAGATAGACCCGAATCTGATCATCGGTGCAGTGGCGGGAAAGGCAGCCGCCGGCAAAAGCTCATCCACGGCGGGCACGGGCCTCTTCGAGGACATCCTCAAGGGGGTCCAGAGTGACGGGGTGTCGGGAGCGAAGGCCGTCGGGCATGTGTACCGGGCCGACCCCGTGAGCCCGCAGACGATGCGGTGCCTGAGCCTGAGCGAACAGGCGGTGGGGACCCTGGAAGCCTATGCGAAGCGCCTTCTCGATCCCGGGGTGAGCCTCAAGGACATCGCCCCCCTGGTGGAGGATCTCGGGCAGCTGCGAACGGAGATGCTCGACGCGGGCTCGTTCCTCTCGGATGGCGACCCGCTCAGGGGGATCATGAACGAGGTGGCATCCACCCTCAACGCGGAGGTGGTGCGCTTCAAGAGGGGAGACCTCAGCGGGTGAGGGCGTATCTTCCCCTCCTGGCCGCGATCTTCGGCCTCTTCATCGGGAGCTTCCTGAACGTCTGCATCCACCGGATACCCCGGGGGGAGTCCATCGTGTTTCCCCCCTCGAAATGCCCCGGGTGCGGCACGAAGATCAAGCCGTGGGACAATATCCCCGTCCTGAGCTATCTCCTCCTCCTGGGCAGGTGCAGGGGGTGCGGCCAGAGGATTTCCTTGAGGTATCCCGTGGTCGAGCTCCTGAGCGGGCTGCTCGCGCTGACCATGTTCTCCGCGTTCGGCCTCACACCGGCGGCGCTCATCTACTATGCCTGGGCATGCAACCTCCTGGTCGTCACCTTCATCGACATCGACTTCCAGATCATTCCTGACAGCCTGTCCCTGGGGGGCATCGCCGCGGGCTTCGTGCTGGTGTGGTGGCTCCCGGTTTCCTACGCCGACGCCCTCATCGGCCTGGCCGCGGGCGGAGGCCTGCTCATCGCCATTATCTACGGGTACTATTTCCTCACGGGCAAGCAGGGCATGGGCGGCGGCGACGTGAAGCTCCTGGCCATGATCGGGGTGTTCACGGGCTGGCAGGGCGTGCTCTTCACCATCTTCATGGGCTCGCTGACGGGAACCCTGGTGGGCATACCCTGGGCCTTCGCGAACAGAAAGAACATGCAGGCCGCCATCCCCTTCGGGCCTTTCCTGGCCCTCGGGGCACTCGTCTACGTGCTCTGGGGCGCGCGCATCATCGACTGGTACTTCGGGATACTCCTCTAGCCCCCGTGCGTCCGCCCGAACAGCAGGCAGAACTCGTGGGGGATCTCCAACGCCACTCTCGCCCCCGAGCGTCCGCCCTTAAGGCCCGCCTGTCCTCCACGGTTGCCTCGGGGGCCATTCCCATGTAATGACAACGATAAGGATGATGTGCCCTATGGCCGTCGGAGACGCAATCAAAGACAAGGTCCTGAGATCCCTGCTGCAGGCCGCTCTGCTGGTGGTCGTGGGGGCTCTCGCCGGGGCGGTCTTCAACACCGTCCGCCACGAGGGGCTCCCCTGGTCGAGCACGGTTCCCGCCCCCGGGGCGGAAGGGGCGGTCCCCTCCGTGAGCGCGGCCGATGCGTGGAGGGAGTACCGGAAGGGCCTCGTGCAGTTCATCGATGCGCGATCCGCCGGGGAATACGAAGCCGGGCACCTGCCAGGCGCCCTGAGCCTGCCGGTGGAGCAGACCGGGGAGCTGGCGGATAGGGTGAGGATCCCCGCAGGCAGGACGGCGGTGATCTACTGCAGCGACCCCGCGTGCCCCAAGAGCGCCCAGCTCGCTTCCCTGCTCTCGAAGCGGGGGCTTACGGGGCTCAAGGTCATGCCCGAGGGTTGGGCAGGCTGGTACGAGGCGGGCCTCCCGTACGAAGAAAAGGGGGGGGGTTGATGGAACGCCCGCCCGGTTTCAGCCTTTGGGGGCTCCTGGTCTTGAGCTTCAGGTTCGTGCTCGGGGCCATCTTCCTGTATGCGGGCATCGTGAAGATAGCCGATCCCGCCGCTTTTGCCCAGGCTGTCGCCAACTACCGCATCCTTCCGCTCGCGCTGGTGAACGCGGCCGCCATCATCCTGCCCTGGGTTGAAGTCCTGGCAGGGGCGAGCCTGGTGCTGGGGTTCTTTCTCCCGGGCGGCTCCCTCCTCACGGCCGGTCTCCTGCTGATCTTTGCAGTCGCCCTGGGGTTCGACCTCTGGAGGGGGATCGACCTCTCGTGCGGCTGCTTCGGAACCTCCGAAGCCACGGTCACCTGGCTGTACGTTCTGCGGGACGCCGTCCTCTGCTGCATGGCGTGTTTCGTGTGGGTCTTTTCCGGCCGGAGCCCGTTTGCCGTGGGCAACGGTCCGGGCGGTTCGTGAGGCCCGGGGAGGAAAGCCCCCCTTCGGGCAGCGCCTTTCCCTTCCACCAGACGCCAACGGCCCTGCTCACGCCGATGGGCGGGCTGCCTTTATCGGGCGGCATCTCCCCGCTTCCGTCAGCCCCTAGAACCTGATGGCCGTCTTGATCGCCCGGTGCCGGCCCTTGCTCACGTTCACCCGGATGAGCTCCCGGTACTCCTCGATGGGGAAGGTGTGGGTGAGCATGTCCTGCACGCGGACCAGATTCTCGTTCATGAGGCAAAGAGCGGTCTCGAAGGCGTGTTTGCGGCCGTCTTTCGTGTCGTTGAAGCTGTAGCCGTAGCAGCCCTTGACCGTCAGGAGCTTGAGCCAGACGGGCGTGGGGTCGAAGGCGAGCCTTCTGGCGATCCCCACCAGGCTCACCGTGCCGCCCGCCGCCGTGACGATGAGGGCTTTCTGGAAAGTCTGGGAATGGCCCACCGTGTCGAACACCCGGTGAAACCCGCCCTGCACGATGCGTTCGCCCATCATGGGCTTGTAAACCCTTGCCCCGGCGATCTTCTCCGCGGCCTCGATGAGGTCCCCGTCCACCACACAGTCAGCCCCCGACCCCTTTACATACGCTGCGCTGAAGGGCGACGGCTCCGCTACGGTGATGCTGCACCCGATGCCGAGCCCCCGGATGGCCTTCACGATCATGGCGCCGATCACCCCGCCGCCGATGATCAGGACCTTGTCCCCTTCGGCGGGCCTGTTGTCCATCACCGCCTGCACGGCCACGGCCAGCGGCTCGGTGAGGACGGCGGCTTCGTCGCTCACCCCGTCGGGCACCCGGTGGACCTGGGAGGTGTGTGCCACCATGTACTGGGCGAACCCGCCCCCGACATCTTTGCAGAGGCCGGCGAACATGCCCGGTGCAAAGGGGCCGTCGGCGTAGCGCTCGCAGCTCCCGGTCCTGCCCGCCTCGCAGGAGGGGCATCGGGGTGAGATCCCCCGGGGCTCGCAGGTCAGGCCGGGGTTGAGAGTCACCCGGTCGCCGAAGGCGGCGTTTCGCACGGAGCTCCCGGCCTGTACCACCTCGCCGACGGTCTCGTGGCCGAAGATGCAGGGAAAAGAGCCGAAGGGGCTCGCCATGGCCGATCCCTTGACGAAGATGAGGCTCAGGTCGCTCCCGCAGAAACCGCAGAGCCTGACCTTGATCTTCACCCAGTCCGGGCCCGGCAGCACGGGCTCCGGGACGTCCACGAGCCTCACCGTGGACAGGGGGCCCTCGTAGTAATACTTTCTGTTCAGCCGGCCGATGACCTGCAGCCCGAGATACCCCGGCACCGTGACATTGTACGTCAGGGCCTTCATGGGATCAGTCCATCTTGAGCGACTGGTAGAAGAGCGGCGTCGCCGGGCTCGTCACCGTGGGGTCCGTGATGACGTTGATGCAGGCGGGTTTGCCCGAGTCGAAGGCGCGCTTCAGGGCCGGGACGATCTCCTCGTCCCTCGTCACGAGCTCGCCGTAGCCGCCCAGGCCCTCCACCATCTTCTCGTAGGGCCTGACGCCCAGCTCGCAGCACTGCAGCCTCTCGGCGCCTATCGAAAGCTCCTGGCTGTGCTTGATCATGCCCCAGGCCTGGTCGTTGTTCACCACGCACACCACCGGGATGTTCCTGCGGACCATGGTGTCGAACTCCATGGAGTTGAACCCGAAGGAGCCGTCCCCGTTCAGCAGGAGCACCTTCTTGTCCGGCCGGGCGAGCTTCGCGGCCATGGCGAAGGGGATGCCCGTGCCCAGGCAGCCGAGGAGGCCGGCCGCCGTGGCCATGACCCCCGCCTTCTCCCGGGAGGAGAAGCCCGTGAGGCCGAAGTAGCAGGTGTCTCCGCCGTCGATGACGTAGATCGCATCTTCGCCCACGAACTTCTGGATCTGCGCCACCAGGCGGATGGGGTGGATGGGGTTCGAGGGCTTTTCCCTGAGCTCCAGCTCCGAGGTGAGGAAAGCCCTGCTCGCGGCCCGCAGGTCCCGGGTCCAGGCGCTGTGCTCTCCCCGCTTGAGAAGGGGGACGAGCTGGCCCAGCACGGAGCTGGCGTCACCCACCAGTCCGGCGTCGGCGGTGCGGTTGCGGTCGATCTCGTGGGGGTCGATGTCGATGCGCACGACCTTCGTGGCAGGGGGGATGATCGCTCCGGACTGGAGGAGCCAGTTGAAGCGCAGGCCCGCGGCGATGACCACGTCGGCTTGCATCATGCCCAGCTGGATGCCCACGTTCCCGACATCCCAGAGGGAAAGGGGGTGGCTGTCGGGAAGTTCTCCCCTGCCGCAGTTCGTGAGGATGAAGGGGATGCCCGTGCGGTCGATGAACTGCCCCAGCGCGGCGCTGCAGCGGCTCAGGCCAACGCCTGAGCCGCCGATGAACAGGGGCCTCCTGGCATTGTTGATGATGTCCGCAGCCTGCCTGAGGTCCCAGTCGTCGGGGTGGACGGTGAACTTCCGCGTCGGCCGTGCCGACATGGGCACCTGGGCAAGGGGCACGCGCACGTTCAGGATGTCGGGGGGAAGCTCCAGAAAGACCGGGCCGGGCCTCCCGCTCACCGCGTGGCGGAAGGCCATGCTCAGGTATTCGGGGATGCGCTTCGTTTCATAGCAGGTGGCCGCCCACTTGGTGATGGACTTGATCACGTCGATCTGGTTCATCTCCTGGAGCGCCCCCTTCAGGTCGTCCCGCAGGGGGTGCTTGCCGCTCAGCACCACGAGCGGCGCGTTGTCCAGGTAGGCGTTGGCGATGCCGGTGACGGCGTTGGTGAACCCCGGGCCCGCCGTGACGAGGCAGACCCCGGGCGTCCCCGCGTAGACCGACCAGGCATGGGCCATCATGGCCGCGGCCTGCTCGTGGCGCACGTCGACGGTGCGGATTTCGTACTCGGTGAAGCTGTCCAGGATGGACTCGATGTGGCCTCCGGATATGCAGAAAACCGTGTCGACCTTCTCGATCTCCTTCAGGTATTTCCCGACCAGGTGGCCTCCGAGAATCTGAGTCATATGCGTCCCCCTCGTTTCTTGTTTCTCCCGCTCATCCCCGCGGCCGGTGATGCCCCCGCGGAACGGGAGCCCTACATGACGAGCTTCACCGCGTCGTTGAACCACTGGATGTAGTACGACATGCCCTCCACCGTGAGCTTGCCCGCCGCGGCAGCCTGGAACGAGGCCTCGTCGGTGCCCTTGAGCATGACCGTGAATGCGGTGCCCGAATCGGACCAGACGAGCGCGGCGTCGCAGGCGTGGTTCGCACCCTTCACGGACGAGACGGACCCCTTGTCGAAGACGAAGAGCCGGCCCGACTTGCCGTCCCTGGTCCTGATGAGGATGTTCAGCCTGACGGTGCCGATGTAGTTCTTGAATGCCCGGTTCCTCAGCGCAGCGTCCCTGAGCTTCAAGGACAGGATGAAGAGAAGCAGCGACAACCTCATACGTACCCCCTCGTAGTCGAAATTCCCCGGTTCTTCTTGCACGGAAAGGCGGGATGCCGTCCGGGCGCCCTCATCCCCGGCTCATGCCCTGCCATAGGTGCGCCTCACCCAGGCCCCGATGGCCTCCATGGCCTCGGGGTAGGGGACCGTCGTCTTCCAGCCGAGTTCCGTCCTCGCCAGCGTGGTGTCCACGTCGTTGTCCCTTCCCAGGATGTCCATGGACATGCGGGAGATGGGCGGCCGCACGCCCAGCGGGGTGCAGACGAGGTCGAAGAAGGCCCCGAGCATCCGCGCGGGGCGGTAGGGGAGGCTGCCCACGGGCTTCTTGCCCACGAGTGACCCGAGGTCGCTCGTGTAGCGCCTCCAGGTCACGTCCCAGTCGTCCCGGAGGTGATAGGTCCTGCCCCGGGCGCCTTCGGACAGGGCCGCGCGGATGATCCCGTCCGCGAGGCTGTCGACGTAAACGAGGCTCGCCGAATGCCTTCCCCCGTCGATGAGGGGAACGGGCATGGCCAGCATCTTCTCCACGATGTCGCGCACCCAGACGCTCCCCGGCCCGGTCACGTTGGCGGGGCGGATGATGGTGCAGCTCATGTCGCCAGCCCGGTGGCGGGCCATGACGAGCCTTTCGGCGTCGAACTTGGCGTCGTTGTAGGGGATGCCCGACTTGAAGGTGGGGTCGGTTTCCCGGAGGCCCTTCATGTGGCGGCCGAACCCGATGGCCGCGATGGAGCTGATGTACACGAACCGTCCGGAGGACCCGGATGCCTCCGCGAGGAGATTGGCCGTGGCGTCGTAGATGGCGCTGTAGAACTGGTCCCTCGTACCCCAGTCCGTGACGCGCCCCGCGAGGTGGAAGACCGTGTCGGCCCCTCCGCAGACGCCCTTGATGGAGCTTCTCTCCAGGAGATTTCCGAACAGGATCTCGACGCCCAGCCCTTTCAGAACGTCGATGTCTTCTCCCGGCAGGGCCAGTGCCCTCACTTCGTGCCCCTGCCTGACCAGCTCCCTGGTGAGCACCGTACCGATGAACCCGCCTGCCCCGGTGACGAAAGCCTTCACGTCGAGCGCCTCCCCAACAGATTCTGAACACGATCACCTGCTGAAACGAGAGTATAAGAAAACGCCTGGTGGGTGTCAAGGAAAACATGAGCTCTTATTCATGTTTCATGATTTGCCTCATTGACACTTCACATGACAGGGGTTAATTTCATGGCCATACCGGTTGAAAATTGCGGCATGTGCCGGGGGCCGTGAACACCCGGCCAGGAGTGGGAGGAGAGAGGGTGCGCGTACGCATTCCCAGGCAGAAGCGGAGCATGGAGCGGAAGGTGCGGATCATGGAGGCCGCCCGGGGGCTCTTTGCGGACAAGGGGCTGAACGGCACGAGCTCCAACGAGATCGCCCGGGAGGCTGGCGTTTCCATCGGCACGTTCTACAGCTACTTCCCGAACAAGAGGGCCCTGTTCCTCCAGATTCTCGAAGGGCACCTGAAGACCTTCGTCACGGACATCTACAATCTGAAGACCGACGTGAGCATCTCCCTGAAGGACAACATCCGGGAGCACATCCGGAAGGCCTTCGGGGTGTTCGACCTTCACCCCTCCTTTCACCGGGAGGCCCTGGTGCTCAAGTTCACCGACCCGGACGTGAAGAGGCTTTTCGACGAGGTGGAGCAGGAGCAGCTCCTCATCATGAGCGAGCTCATCAGGCCCTACTGCACGAAGAGGGACCCCGGAGACCTGCGGGAGGTGGCCAAGGTCATGCACAGCGCGGTGGAAAACATCGCCCACGCCGTGAAATTCCTCGATTCACCCCTCGACGGAGAAAAGCTCGCCGGCGAGCTCACCGAGATGTTTTATCACTACATGAACAGCCTGTGACGCCCGGCCCGGAGGGGTCCTCCCGGGGCCGGACGAGAGCCCGCCCCCCGCTCCTGGTTTCTGAACGACCTTCACCGAGCCCGCGGCCGACTGTCTTCCCGCGGCCCTTCCCCGCACAACCGGCAGACCCCAGATCCCCCGGTCACTTCCCGAAGTGGGCCGTGCAGGCTATTTCCACGAGCACGTCCCGGGGGAGGCGGGAGACCTCCACCGTCGACCGGGCGGGCCTGGGTTCCCGGGGGAAGAACGAGGAGTAGACCTGGTTCACGACGGCAAAGGTGCCCATGTCCTTCAGGAAGATCTCCATCCGGACGACGTTCTCGAACCCGAGCCCCGCGGTGCTGAGGATCGCCTGGATGTTTTTCATGACCTGCAGGGTCTGCTCGGCGATGCCGCCTTCCACCGGGGTCATGAGGGCGGGGTCCAGGGGGATCTGGCCCGAGATGAAGAGAAAGCCCCCGGCAGACACGGCCTGGGAATAGGGACCCGTGGCGCGGGGCGCCTCAGGGGTGGTGATCTCCGAGATGCGGTTGGCGGCCATGGGCTGTACCCTCCTTTTCCCGGCTGACGCGAGGCCGGGGCCTTCGTCCTACAGGGCCTCCTTGAGCTCCTTTGCATACAGCACCGTTGCCCCCGAGACGATGAGGCGGACGAGGTGGTCGATCTCGCCCTTCATCTTCCTGCCCCTGGGGGTCGTGTCGCTCCTGAGGGCGTCCTGGTCCCTGGTGAGGCGTTCGAGGAGGCCCTCGATGTCCCTGATGGTCTTTATCGTCTCGGCCTTGCCGGTGCCCGTGACGATGAGCCGTTGCAGGAAATCCAAACCGTCGTCCATGGGGAGGTCCTTTCGATCTCGCTTGTTCGAACGCATGTACCACATCGATCCCCTGTGCGTCCAGTCATGATGCCAGACCCTTCCCGCGAGGAGGCTCCGACCGGAAATGCGGGTGTTTGAAGTTTGATGATTCTATGATATTGAAGGGAATGCTGGGAATTACCCGGGCAGCCCGCCTCGAGCCGGTAAGCGAGAAACCGTGAGCCGCGGGCCGCTTGCGGGATAAAACCGGGAGAGGTCGGGTTCCAGGAGACTTCGGGAGCATACATGTGAATTCCGTCTTCATCTATTCCAATAAGTTCGACACGTTCAGCCTGGGGGAGTACCACCCCTTCAAACCCTACAAGGCCACCATGGTCTACGAGCTCTGCTACCGGTACGGGCTGCTCGAGGAGCCGTGGATAAAGGTGCTCGAGCCGCAGCCCGCCACCCAGGAGGACATGCTCGAGTACCATGCCAGAGAGTACGTGGAGATCCTCAAGGACGCCAATTCCGGCTCCTTCGACTTCACCATGCTCGAGTACGGGCTCGGGACCGGCGACAATCCCGTCTTCAAGGGCGTCTACGATTTCTCGCTCCTCGTGCTCGGCGCCACCCTGCTCGGGGCCGAGCTCATCCGCTCGGGCCAGGCCGACCTGGTATTCAGCCCGGTGGGGGGGCTCCACCACTCGGGATATGCCCACGCCGAGGGCTTCTGCTACGTGAACGACATCGTCATCGCCATCAAGCGCCTCCTGAGGTCGGGTTTCAGGAAGATCCTTTATGTGGACATCGATGCCCACCACGGGAACGGCGTCCAGGACGCCTTCAACGACACCGACGACGTGCTGTTCATCTCGTTCCACCAGAGCGGCGAGACCCTCTACCCCTGGAGGGGCTTCGAGAACGAGATGGGCGAGGGCAAGGGGTTGGGGTACTCGGTGAACCTGCCCCTGCCCGAATACACGGACGACGAGTCGTATATCCGGACGTTCAGGGAAATCTACAACCCGCTGGCTCAGGCCTTCAAGCCCGACTGCGTGGTGGCCCAGATAGGGCTCGACACCCTGAAAAAGGACCCCCTGACGAACCTGAGGCTCACGAACAACGGGTACTGCGACGTGCTCGAGGAGATCAGGAAGAGCTGCCCGAAGATCCTCGCCTTAGGCGGCGGCGGATACAGCGTCCCCGACGTGGTGAGGGGCTGGACCCTGGCGTGGGCCGTGCTCAACGGCCTCAAGCCCTTCGACCCCTACGAGGGGATAGTGAGCGGCATGATGCTGCCCCAGGGGCAGGGGTTCCAGGAGCTTCGCGACCCGGCGTACCATCTGGCGGACAAGATCAGGCATGACCTCGACCTGTACCTCAGGGACAAGGTCGCCTACATAAAGAACACGATATTCCCCCTGCACGGCATCGGGCAGGGGGCCGCTTCCCGGTGACGGACGCCCGTCGCCCGATTTCCTGGGGGGATTTCCCGGCCAGTCGTCGGGGTCAGGAGGTTTTATGGAGGACGAAAAGAAGAAGTACACCTTTACGGACAGGCGGGGCAGGTCCGAGGAGCCCGGGAAGAAAGCCGGGAGCGATTCCCCCTGCCGCCTGGACGAGGCTTTGTCCCGGGGGGTGGTGAATGGGGACGCCATCGATTTTTCCACCCTCATCATGAGCTTTGCCAGCGCGGCCATGATCGGCATGGGGGCCGTGCCCGACCCCCTCACCGGGCAGGTGTCCCGGGACCTGGCCGTGGCCAAGCAGAACATCGACATCATCGCGCTCATCAGGGACAAGACGAAAGGAAATCTCACCGGGGAGGAGGACTCCCTGGTGGAGGGCATTCTCTATGAATTGCGCATGGTTTTCGTCCAGGCGCAGAAAGGGTGATTCATGAGCAAACGCATCCCGTCGATAGGCATCCTGATCCTGGTGGCCGTGTGCTCGGCCTTTATCGGGATGTTCATCGCGTCGTCCTTCAGCCTCACCCCCGAGGGCAAAGCCCTCCCGTTCTGGAAGGAGGGGGGGCGCGAGGTCAATTCCCACGTGCGCATGCCCAGCTTGCGCGAGCTGGCAAAGGCTGCGAGCCCCACCGTGGTGAACGTCAGGACGACCAGGAAGATGGACGCGGAGGAGATGTACCGGAAATTCGACGTACCCGGTGGGCCGGGAAGCCGGAACGACTGGTTCGACGATTTCTTCCGCAAGTTCTTCGAACAGGCTCCGGGCCAGGACCCGAAGCAGAGGAGCCTGGGCTCGGGGTTCATCATTTCACCCGACGGGTACGTCCTCACGAACAATCATGTCATTTCCGGGGCAGACGAGATCTACGTATCCCTCACCGAAGGAGCGGAAGAGTACAAGGCCCGCGTGGTGGGCAAGGATGACAATACGGACATCGCGCTGATCAGGATAGAGTCCGGGAAAAAAGATTTCCCGGTGGCTGTCCTCGGGGATTCTGAGGCACTGGAGATCGGGGACTGGGTCATCGCCATCGGCAACCCCTTCGGCTTCGGCCACACCCTGACCCAGGGGATCGTCTCCGCCAAGGCCAGGGTCATCGGTGCCGGGGCCTACGACAACTTCATCCAGACCGACGCGGCCATCAACCCGGGGAACTCCGGCGGGCCGCTCATCAACATGGACGGCGAGGTCGTCGGGATCAACACCGCCATCGTCATGTCCGGTCAGGGCATAGGGTTCGCCATCCCCATCAACATGGCAAAGCAGATCCTCCAGGACCTGAGGGACAAGGGCGAGGTGACCAGGGGCTGGCTCGGCGTCGCCATCCAGGACGTCACCCCGGAGATCGCCCGGGCGGTGGGCCTCAAGAAAGCGGCCGGCGCCATGGTCACGGACGTTTATCCCGGCGATCCGGCCCATAAGGGGGGGGTCAGGAAAGGGGACATCATCCTGAAGATCGACGGCCGGGAGATATCGGACCCCCGGGCGCTGACCCGTCTGGTCGGGGGTCTCAAGCCCGATGCGAAGATCACGCTGGAGGTCTTTCGGGAAGGCAGGACGCTCAACCTTGCCACCAGGCTCGTGAAGCGCAGCGAAGAGCGGGTGTCGAGCATGGGCGGCAGCGTGCCCCCGGTGGATGGCGGCAAGGGAAAGGTGAAGGACAGGCTCGGCCTGGTCCTGGAGAACGTCACCCCCGAGACCCGGAAAGCCCTCAACCTCGACGACGACACGGGTGTGGTCGTCACGGACATCGACCCCGGATCGAACGACTCGGTGTCGAAGCTCCAGAGGATGGACGTGATCAAGGAGTTGAGGGGCGTGCGGGTGAGAAACATCAAGGAATACCTCAGTGTCATGGGAGGGGTGAGAAAGGGCGGGACGGTGCTCATGCTCGTGGTGCGCAATGGCCGGCCCCTGTACATCGCCGTGGATATCGAGTGAAGATACTGGCGCCGGCAAAGGTCAACCTGTTTCTGAAGGTCCTGGGAAAAAGGGCGGACGGCTTTCACGAACTCCTCACGCTCATGGCGCCGGTGTCGCTTTACGACGAGATCACCCTGGAACCCCGGAACGAAGGGATATCACTGACGGCCCCGGGCTCGGGCTGCGGGGAAAGACAGAACCTGGGCTACCGGGCGGCAGAGCTTTTTTTCCGGGAAACCGGTATCAGGCAGGGGGTGTCCATCGAAATCGTCAAGAACATACCGGTGGGCGCAGGCCTGGGCGGGGGCAGCAGCGACGCCGCATCCGTGCTCATGGGGCTCGATGAGCTCTTCGGCGCGGGGCTCACCGCTGAAGACCTCATGGGCATGGCGGCACAGCTCGGCTCCGACTGCCCGTTCTTCATCCCGGGCGGGCCCTTCGTCATGGGGGGCAGGGGAGAAATCCCCCTCGGGAAGGCTGTTCTCGAAGACAGGCACTACCTTATCGTGGCGCCACCCCTTGAAATTTCCACCGCGCTCGTATATTCTCATTTCAAGTCTCCATTGACTATTTATGATAACAAGTCTAGAAGTGATGACGGTATTTTTGATAATGTGATTGTGCCGGAGCAGGTATTACAGAACGATTTACAGAGAGCTGCTTTCGGTCTTTGCCCTGAAATAGAGCCTATTACGGAGGACCTGCTGTGTGCCGGGGCTTTGGGGGCATTAATGTCCGGGAGTGGATCGTCGGTTTTTGGCGTATTCAGGGATGTAAAGCACGTGTGTAATGGAATGAGCCTGATAAGGCGTCATGAGGGGTATCGGTATATACCCACAACAAGTTTGACGGGGGTAAGTAATGGAGATCACAGAGGTAAAGGTGTATCCGGTCAAGGATAACGACAAGTTGAAGGCGTATGCGTCAGTGGTTTTTGATGACTGCTTCGTTATCCGTGACCTCAGGGTGATTCATGGGACATCGGGATTGTTTGTAGCCATGCCTTCCCGCAAGCGCAAGGATGGAACTTTCAGGGACACCGCTCATCCTTTGAACATGGAGACGAGGGACAAGATCGAGAGATCCATCCTGGAAAGCTATCAACTAAAGATTGCCAGCGAGATGTAATTTTACTATAGGATATTCCCGGAGCACCAAGAAAACAGAGTCTCACAAATTGGGATGTCGTCTAATGGCAGGACACGAGATTTTGGATCTCGTTATGGTGGTTCGAATCCACCCGTCCCAGCCAAAATGGCATTCGAGGGAGAACGCGGTTCATGGAGACGAGCATCTTTGTATTTTCCGGAAATTCCAACCGGCCTCTGGCTGAAAGCATTTGCAGCATTCTGGGGATAGAGCTGGGCAGCGCCGAAGTAAAGAGATTCTCCGACGGCGAGACGTCCGTGGACATTCGACAGAGTATCCGCGGCAAGGACATCTACATCGTTCAGTCCACGTGTTCTCCCGCAAACGAGACGCTCATGGAGCTGCTCATCATGCTGGACGCGGTGAAACGCGCCTCCGCGCACACCATCACCGCTGTCGTGCCCTACTTCGGGTATGCGCGCCAGGACCGCAAGGCCTCGCCGCGCACGCCCATCACGGCCAAGCTCGTGGCGGACCTGCTGACGGTCGCCGGGGCTGACAGGGTCCTGACCATGGATCTTCACGCCGGGCAGATACAGGGCTTCTTCGACACGCCGGTGGACAACCTGTTTGCCAAGCCGGTGGTCCTGAATTACATCAAGGGCAGGTTCATGAACCACCTCTGCGTGGTTTCCCCCGATGCGGGGGGCGTGGAGAGGGCGCGTGCCTATGCGAAGCCATTGAAGGCCGACCTCGCCATCATCGACAAGAAGCGCGAGCGGGCCAACGAGTCCGACGTCATGCACATCATCGGCGACGTCAGGGGCAAGGTCTGCCTGCTCATCGACGACATCGTTGACACCGCGGGCACGCTCACCAACGCCGCGGTCGCCCTCAAGGACGCCGGCGCTCAGAGAGTTCTGGCCTGCTGCACGCACCCGGTGCTCTCGGGCCCTGCAATAAAGAGGATCAACGCCTCCCCGCTGGAAGAGCTCGTGGTCACCGACACCATCCCGCTCGCCGGGGAGGCCCTCGAGTGCGGGAAGATCACGGTCCTGAGCGTGGCCCCGCTTCTTGCCGAGGCCATCGAGAGGATCTACCGCGATGAATCAGTGAGCGAGCTGTTTCTCTGATTCGAAGGCCGGTGATCCGCGAGCCCTTGCCGGCCGCCGGACGGCAGGGCCTTTCACGCATTCAGGCAAAGGGAGAGGAGCGCCCGCTTCACCCGGCCCTTTGTCCACCTCCGCGTTCAGGGGGCCTTTCCGGGGACCCCGGGCTTCTTCCCGGCGTGTGCGAACATCTCCGAGGTCCCTTGGACAAGGGCATTCACGTCATGGCCCCCTTCGACGTTCTCACGAATGTCCCGGTCCCCGGATTCGCTTTCCCGCTTCTTCCCCCGTCTTATTGACAGGGAACATCCGGTGAAAAGGACGCTAACCGGTCAGAGACAGGGCCGTCCCGTCGGGACGGTACTGGAGGGCCTCGGCCAGGTGGTCGTGCCGTATGGCGCGGGAGCCTTCGAGGTCGGCTATGGTGCGTGCCACCTTGATCACCCGCCTGAAGCCGCGCATGCTCAGGTTGCAGCTCTTCATGGCATGGAGGAGCAGGACCTTGCCCGATGCATCGATGCCGCAGGCCTGCTCCATCTCGCCGTCGGGAATGCGTGCGTTGAGGCACCCCCGCTCCTGCTGAAGGGCACGCGCGGCCGTGATGAGGTCTTTTATGCGCGCTGAAGAGGGGGAATGCCCGGGGCTCAGGATGCTCGAGGCATCCACCGGGTCCACCCACACGTGCAGGTCGATCCGGTCCAGCAGCGGGCCGGAAACGCGGCCCCGGTACCGGGCGAGCTGTACCGGCGTGCACCGGCATTCCCGCGAGGGATGGCCGAGAAAGCCGCAGGGGCAGGGGTTCATGGCCCCGATGAGCTGGAACCGGGCCGGAAAGGTGACACAGGACAGGGCCCGGGATATGGTGACGAACCCATCCTCCAGGGGCTGGCGCAGGCTCTCGAGGACCGGGCGCCTGAACTCGGGAAGTTCGTCCAGAAACAGCACCCCGTTGTGGGAAAGGGTGGCTTCACCGGGGCTCGGGAAGGCGCCTCCGCCGATGAGCCCCGCGTCCGAGATGGTGTGGTGCGGGGCGCGGAAGGGTCTGACGTTCATGACGGAGTTCTTCCCGAGCTTGCCCGCGGCTGAATAGATGCGGGTACACTGCAGCACTTCTTCACGGGACAGCGGGGGAAGGAGGGGTGGCAGCCTCCTGGCGAGCATGGACTTGCCCGCCCCCGGGGGCCCCACGAAAAGCAGGTTGTGTGCCCCTGCCGCAGCCACGGCGAGGGCCCTCTTGGGAAGCTCCTGGCCCACGATGTCCGACAGGTCGGGGCCGCTGGCGTTTCCGGGCCTTTTCTGAGTCTCGGTCTCGACGGCAGGATCGGGGAGGGCGCTCCTCAGGAACCCCACGATCTCCTTGAGGTCCCTCACCGGCCACACGTCCGCACCGGACAGGCATGCCTCCCGGGTGTTGGCTTCGGGGCACACGATTCCCCTGAACCCCTTGGCCCTGGCCAGGGAAGCGGACGAGATGGCCCCCCGCACGGGCCTCACCTCGCCGGTGAGCCCGAGCTCGCCCACGAAGAGGATGTCTTCCACCCGGTCCCGGGGGATGACGTTCAGGGCAGTGAGGATGGCCACGCAGATGGGAAGGTCGAAGATGCCCCCTTCCTTTTTCTGGTCTGCCGGGGCGAGGTTGACCGTGATCCGGCGCGGGGGGAACTCGAACCCCGAGTTCTTTATGGCGGAGCGGATGCGCTCCTTGCTCTCCTTCACCCCGTTGTCGGGGAGGCCCACGATGGAAAAGCCCGGCATGCCGAGCTGTACGTCTGCCTCCACCACCACACTCAAAGCATCCGTGCCCCACAGATACGCTGAATGGACACTTGCGATCATATAGGGGGTAAAATAAGCGCAATCCCGGAAATATCCAGGGATCCCCTCATGCGGGCGAGGACAGGACCTCCAGGAGCTCGGCCGGGCCGGTGACGGGGGGAAGGCAGGTGTGGCCCTGGCAGACGTATGCCGCGGCTTTACCGGACACGGGCTCCTTGCCCCGGGCGATCACGGGCGCGCTCATGTCGTCCCCTTTCGTTGCATGGGCGACGACGGCTTCGGGAAGGAATCGTTTCCCGAATGCCCCGAGCAGGGACGCGGCGTCTTCCTCTTTCGCATCCCCGGCGATCACCACCTCCCGGGACGGGTGCGCCGCGACCAGGAGACCCGCGGCCAGGAAGCTCGACCCCGCGGGGAACGCCCTGAGCATGCCGGATGCACCACGAGCGATGCCGAGGGCTTTTTCCTCGAGCAGAGGGTCGCCGGTCAGGCGGCTCAGGCGGAGCAGGTTGGAGAAGGCAACCGAGTTGCCCGAAGGCACGGCATTGTCCATGAGTTCCCTGGGCCGGGCGATGACCACCTCCAGGTCGGCGGGCGTGAGGAAGAACCCCCCCCTCTCCCGGTCCTCGAAGAGCTCCACGCTTTCGTGCACGAGCGCAAGTGCCCGGTCGAGCCAGGATTTCGTCAAGGTTGCCTGGTAGAGCTCGATGAGGCCCCAGGCCAGGAACGCGTAGTCGTCCAGGAGGGCCGGGTGGTCCGCCCGCCCTGCGCGATAGGCGTGGAGGAGCCTGCCTCGCCCGTCGCGCAGGTTCTCCAGGATGAACCCCGCGGCAGCTTCTGCCGCGGCGAGGTACCGGGGCTCGCCGAACGCGGCTCCCGCACGCGCCAGGGCAGCGATTATCATCCCGTTCCAGTCGGTGAGCGCCTTGTCGTCCTTGAAGGGGGCAACCCTCCCGCCCCTCGCGTCGAGGAGGATGCGGGAGATGCGCTCCACGGCTTTCTCGAGCTCTTCGGCGGGCATCCCCAGCCCGCGGGCGGCATCCGGGATGTCTTCCCTCATGAAGAGGATGTTTTCTGACCCGCCGGGGGGCTGAGGGAAGTTCCCCCCGGGCTCCACGGCAAAGACGCGGGGGAGCAGCCGGTAGTCGTCCGGGCCCAGAAGGGACTGGAGCTCGGATATTGTCCACAGATAGGCCCCCCCTTCCTCGCCCTCGGTATCCGCATCGAGGGCGCTGGAGAAGAGGCCGTTCTCCTCCCTCATTTCCCTGAGGGCGTACTCGAGAGTCCCGGAAGCGGTGCTTCGGTAGATGCTTTTCGAGGTCACGAGGAAGGCCTCCGTGTACACGAGAGCCAGGAGCGCCTGGTCGTAGAGCATCTTCTCGAAATGGGGAACGCGCCACAAGGAGTCCGTCGCATAGCGGTGAAAGCCGTGTCCGACGTGGTCGTAGATCCCGCCCCGCCTCATGGCCCCGAGCGTCTGTTCCGCCATTGCCAGGGCCTGTTCGTCCCCGGTGAAATGGTGGTACCTGAGGAGAAACATCAGGTGGTGAGGGGTGGGGAACTTGGGCGCAGGGCTGAAACCCCCGGTATCGGCCTGGTATGCCCGGCAGAGGGCTTGAAACACGCCGCGGGCGATCTCGGGGTCGAGCGCGTCCCCCTCCTGGCGGTGCATGTCAACGGCCGCCTCCCGGGAGACCTTGCGGGCCATGCCCGCCAGCTCCCCCCTGGTGGTTTTCCAGGCATGCCCGATGAGGGGGATGAGCTCCATCATGCCTCTGAGGCCATAGCGCGCATGCTTCGGGAGGTAGGTGGCGGCAAAGAACGGCTCCTTGCCGGGCGTCATGACGATGGTGAGGGGCCAGCCCCCCGAGCCGGTCATGAGCTGGCAGGCGCGCATGTAGACGTGGTCGATGTGGGGGAGCTCTTCCCGGTCCACTTTGACGCTGATGAAGGTTTCGTTCATGAGCGCGGCGACTTCCTCGTCCTCGAAGCACTCGCGGGCCATGACATGACACCAGTGGCAGGCGGAGTAGCCGATGGAGAGGAAGATGGGCTTGTCCTGCTTCCGGGCCTGCTCGAAGGCCTCGTCGCCCCAGGGGAACCACTCCACGGGGTTTCCCGCATGCTGCAGGAGATACGGGCTCATGGACGACGCCAGCCTGTTGGCCCTGCCCGTGCTCATCGAATCCTCCGTCCCGGTATGGGTGCCTGGGCGAGCATGCTCCCCCTTGACTCAATTTGCGGTGGTCACGGTCTTTATTGGGGTTATTATAGTACGGGCCCGGGGATTTGCAAACGCTCAGGGCGCCTGGCACGTTTCCTGGAGCCGCAGGGCTGATATGGGCAAAGCCCCCGATGGGCGTTTCCAGGCAGGGATGGCGGCCGGCGGTGCAGGGATGCCCCTTGAAGGCGACCGTGCGCTTTATTCCGGGAATTCATCGCCCCGCCCGGTCGAAGGCATGCGCCCGGCGATGTCGGCCCAGCAGGGAAGGATGGGTTTCGAACGGAGGTTGACCGGGGAAGGGAGAAAAGGAAAGGGTGTCAGCTGACGCTGACACCCTCCCAACTTCCCCAAATAAACGTGAACTACTGCTTGGGCGGTTCAGGAACCTCGGTGCCGGTCGGAGCCGGAGCCGGAGCTGCCTCAGGAGCCGGAGCTGCCTCGGGAGCCGGGACCGCCTCAGGGGCCGGTGCTGCCTCAGGAGCGGGTGCTGCGCCTGTGGTCTCTGTTACGCCAGGTGCTGCTCCTGTGTCTTCTGCCTTCTTCTGGCAGCTGGAAAGAGAGAACATCAACCCAAACGCCAAAACCACAATGCAAACCGTTAAAAAGCTCTTCTTCATCTTCATTATCTCCTATACTTTATTTATTTCTGCCCAGTTTTTTCATAGCAGATAATATCGCCGAAATCATCAACAAAATTATCAGGCCATTATTTGCCGAACAGGAAGTCATCTCTCCTGTTCTTCGCCCAGGCCTCTTCGGTGCTGGCCGGGTCCACGGGCTTCTCTTCGCCGTAGGACACGGTGGACACCCTCTGCTCATCGATGCCCTTGTCCACGCAGTAGTCCCTGGCAACCTTTGCCCTCCTGTCGCCGAGCGCCAGGTTGTACTCGGTGGTGCCCCTTTCGTCGCAGTTGCCTGCCACCTGGACCTTGAGTCCGGGGTTCGCCTTCAGGAAACCCACGAGGGTGTCGAGCATCCGGGTCGATTCGGGGCCGAGCTCGGAGCTGTCGTAGTCGAAGTAAACCACTTTATCGAATCCCGCCGCGTCCTGTGCCTGCGATGCAGCCTGCGGGGACGCCTGTGCGCCTTCCTGGCCCGGTGCCGACTGGGCCGCTGACCCTGCCGCCGGCTGCCCGGCCGCCGTGGTCTCCGTGGTCTGACCTGCGGGGCTCTTCGGAGCGCATCCGGTGCCCGCGAGGGATAGTGCCAGGAACAGAAGTGCTGCCGTAGCGATCAACTTTACCTGCATCTGATTCTTCTCTCCTCCGATCCCTGGAATAGGATGTTAATTGCTGCCTTCATACTCTTTCCGTGGAAAAATACAAGGATGGTTACGGACGCTCCGGTATGGCTGTCGTCTGGATAGGGAAGGCTGCCGGCAATAATCGTGAGACTCATAAGTATTCCTGACAATTATGAGCTATTTTAGATGATATTGCGGAAATCGACTTTTCGAACAGAAAAGTTGTCACCCGAAATGCGAGGAAAGGCCCGGCCATCGGGCAGCGCAATCTCGATAACTGTCATGATCCATCCCCTTTGCCGAGGGCGTTCCCCGAACTCCCTCCCTGCCCCGGGTGCCCATCCCTAAAGCCTCGGGCGGAGCGGTTGCTCCCTCCCGGAACGGAAGCCTTCGGCACACGTGCTCTGCCGCCCCCATATGGGAGCCTCCCGAGATCTCTCCTTGACGGAACAGGAGAATCCTATTATGAATGACACGTCTTAACAGAAACTTAACGATCGGATCCATGCTCAAGGAGGCCTCAATGGGTTTCAGCTTTCTGCCCAAGGATGAGAATTTCTTCGTATTGTTCAGCAAGCAGGCCGAGCTGGCCGTGGCGGCCGCCAACCTGTTCCTGGAAATCACCTCCAAGGGGGTCTATGACGAAGAATCCGTGAAGCAGATGCGCAGCCTGGAGCATCAGGCCGATGAGGTCACCCACGAGATCATCGAGCGGCTCAACAAGACCTTCATCACGCCGTTCGACCGGGAAGACATCTTCACGCTCACCAAGGAGCTGGACTCTGTCATCGACATGATCTACACCATCACCAACCGCATGCGTGTCTACAAGATTCAGGAAATCAACGCGGACCTCGTGGAATTTGCCAAGGTCATCGACAAGTCGGTCCGGGCCCTCACGGTGGCCATCGAAAGCCTCAAGGACACGAAGCGCCCCCAGGCCGCCCTGGACTCCTGCATCGAGGTGAACAGGCTCGAGAACATCGGCGACAACATGCGTGACGCGATCCTGGGCAAGCTCTTCGAAACGGCGACGGACCCGATCTACCTCGTCAAGTGGAAGGAGATCTACCAGTTCGCCGAGACGGTGCTCGACATCTGCGAAGACGTGGCCCACGTGGTTGAATCCATTATCGTGAAGCAGGCATAACACCAGAATCAATGACCTCATTCATTGTCTTCCTGATCGCGCTGGCCCTGCTCTTCGATTTTCTGAACGGGTTCAACGACTCCGCCAACTCCATCGCCACCATCGTCTCCACCCGCGTGCTTACGCCCCAGCGCGCCGTGGTCTGGGCGGCGTTCTTCAATTTCATCGCCTTTCTCTTCCTGGGGCTCCACGTGGCCAACACCATCGGCAAGGGCATAGTGGACGTGAACATCATCGACCCCAACGTCATCCTGGCGACGCTGGTGGGGGCCTGTCTCTGGGATGTCGCCGCGTGGTACGTGGGCCTGCCCACGAGTTCCTCCCACGCCCTCATCGGAGGGCTCGTAGGCTCCGCGCTGGTCAAGGCCGGGCCCGGGGCCCTGGTATTCTCGGGCATCTTCAAGATCGTGCTCTTCATTTTCATCTCCCCAGTGGTGGGGCTCTGCCTGGGGCTCCTCATCGGGACCATCGTCCACCGTGTCTTCCGAAAGTCCACGCCGAGCCGTGTCGACCATATTTTCAGGAAGGGGCAGCTCATGTCAGCGGCGCTGTTCAGTCTGGGCCACGGGGGAAACGACGCCCAGAAGACCATGGGCATCATCGCGGGACTGCTCTTTTCCGCCGGGCTCCTGGGCACCGAGTTTCGCATACCCTTCTGGGTGGTCATCTCCTGCCAGGCGGCCATAGCCCTGGGGACCATGTTCGGGGGGTGGCGCATCGTGAAGACCATGGGCCAGCGCATCGCCAAGCTCAGGCCCGTCGACGGGTTCTGCGCCGAGTCCGGTGCCGCCGTGTCACTCTTCGTCACCACGGCCATGGGCATCCCCGTGAGCACCACCCACACCATCACCGGCGCCATCATGGGCGTGGGGTCGCTCAGGCGGTTGAGCGCGGTGAGGTGGGGCGTGGCCGGCCGCATCGTCTGGGCCTGGATCCTGACCATCCCCTGCTCGGCAGCGGTATCCGGGCTCATGTATTTCTTCGTCCACTGACGGCCTTTTCCGGGCCTCATTCAACTAATTGAATATATTTATCAACCAAGAAAACCCTTGAAACGGAGGGCCGAGTTGCCTATGATTGCGAACGGCGAAAAGCCCTGGCTCGAATCATTTCCAGCTGTTCTTAGGAACTTAATATCAGACAAGAAAGGAGATGCGGTTATGCGGAGAATTTCTTCTGCGGTATTTGTTTCTCTCTTGGTCTTGTTCCTCGTGGGCGGGTGCACCACCATCGATCCCTACACGGGCGAAAAGAAAGCGAGCAAGACGACATGGGGGACGGGCATCGGAGCCCTGGCAGGCGCCGCGGCCGGCGCCCTGACGGGCCACGACAGCGAGTCCCGCCGCAAGAGGGCCCTCATCGGAGCGGGTGTGGGCGGGCTGGCCGGCGGCGGCGTAGGGTACTACATGGACAGGCAGGAGGCCCAGCTCCGCCAGAGGCTCCAGGGCACCGGCGTGAGCGTGACCCGGGAAGGCGACCGGATCAAGCTCAACATGCCCGGCAACATCACCTTCAAGACCAACAGCTCGGACATCCAGCCGAACTTCTATGACGTGCTCAATTCCGTGATCCTCGTGCTCAACGAGTACAACAAGACCCTCATCAACATCTACGGCCACACCGACAACGTCGGCAGCGACGCCTACAACCAGTCGCTCTCCGAGCGCAGGGCGAGCAGCGTGGGCCAGTACCTCACTACCCATCAGGTCCTTCCCGACAGGGTGGCGGCCGTGGGCTTCGGCGAGAGCAGGCCCATTGCCGACAACACCTCCGAGGCGGGGCGCCAGCAGAACCGCAGGGTCGAGCTCGAGCTCGCTCCTCTGACCCAGTAAGTCAGGAAGATCCCGACGGCCTGCACCGAACCCCGGTGCAGGCCTCCTTTCACCGGGGGCCCCGGCAGTCGGGGCCGCATCCCGGTTTTCCCCCGGCCAGGCCATCGGCCGCTCCCCCTGCAGCCTCTTTTTGTTTTATATTTTTTTCCCGGAAAAGCCGATAGTTGATCCAGAATGAACGTTATCATCGGTGTGGTTATCGTAACCCTCAGCGTATTCGGCGGCTTCGTCCTGGAGCACGGGAACCTTGCGACGATTTTCCAGCCCATCGAGGTGATGATCATTATGGGGGCCGCCATCGGCGCCATGCTCATCATGTCCCCCATAAAGGTTTTCAAGGAAACCATCAACGCCCTCAAGGGGGTTCTCAAGACGGAGCACTACACCTCGGAGAAATACATCGATGTGCTCACGCTCCTCTACGAGATCTTCAACAAGATGCGCAAAGAGGGCATCATCGCGGTGGAAGCCCACGTGGAAGACCCCGAGAAAAGCGAGATCTTCAAGCGCTACCCCGACATCCTCCAGAACAAGCGCACCCTGGACTTCATCTGCGACAGCATCAAGACCCTGCTGTCCATCGAGATCACGCCCTACGAGTTCGACAACCTCCTCGAGGTGGACATCGAGGCGAACACCGAGGAAAAGAACCACCCCATCCACCGGGTCGAGAAGATGGCGGACGCCCTTCCCGGACTCGGAATCGTGGCCGCGGTCCTGGGGGTGGTGCTCACCATGGGCAAGATCAACGAGTCGCCCGAGGTGCTCGGCCACAGCATTGGCGCCGCCCTCGTGGGCACCTTCCTGGGCGTGCTGCTCTGCTACGGGTTCGTCGGGCCCCTGGCCACGCTCATGCAGCACAAGGTCAAGGAAGAGGAGTCCTACTACCACGTCATCAGGATCGCCCTGGTGTCCTTCGTGGCCCGCTCGGTCCCGCAGATAGCCATAGAATTCGCCCGCAGGGCCATCCCTGAAAGCGAGCGGCCGAGCTTCAACGAGCTCGAGAAGATCGTGAAGGGCAAGAAGTAGCCCATGTCGGACAAGTTCGACCAGGCCGTCATCATAAAGAAGTTCAAGAAGCAGGGCCAGGCTGCGCACGGCGGGTCCTGGAAGGTGGCCTACGCGGACTTCATCACCTCCATGATGGCGATCTTCCTCCTCCTGTGGCTCCTGAACATGACCTCGGCCCAGAAGAAGGTCGCCCTTTCCCAGTACTTCCAGAACCACTCCATCTTCGAGATGGGCGGCGGCAGCGCAACGGGCAGGACCCGGGACATCCCCGGCCCCGGCCTGTTCGACGTCTCCAACATACCCGCGCCGGTGTCGCCCAGGACGCTCATGGCCAGCGACGCCGCCAACAAGTTCAAGGAGAAGGTGGAAAAGAAGACCAGGGACTACAGCGACCGCGTCATGGTCTACAACGACAACGGCAAGCTCCGCATCGAACTCACCGACACCACCGGCGACTCCTTCTTCAAACCCGGTGGAGCGGAGATCAGCGAGAGCGGCAAGGCCCTGCTCAAGGACATCTCCACGCTCCTCATCGGCGTGGACAACCGGATCATCATCGAGGGGCACACGGATGCCTCCAAATACGCGCAGCGGGGCCAGACGAACTGGGAGCTCTCCACCTCGAGGGCGTCGAGCGCCCGGGTGGAGCTCGAGAAGAACGGCATCAGGCCCGACCAGATCGATATGGTCGCGGGCTACGCAGACACCAGGCCTCTCGACAGGAGCAACCCCTACTCGTCGAAGAACCGGCGCATCTCCATCGTCATCGACTACACGACACAGAAAACCAAGAGCCCGGCCCTGCCGGAGCACGTGAAGAACGAGGCCCCCTGGATCAAGGAAAGCCCGGCGGCCAGAACCCTGCCCTGACCGGGCGCCGACCCATTCTCCCCCCCAAGTGCTTAAAGGCCTTGAGGCCTGCGGCAGACCACCCCCCGGACCTTTCAGCCGGGCCCGGGTGAGTCCCGGCGACGGTGCGCCCTTCGGCGGATTTTACCGTTGCCCTCAGGGGGTCGATGGTGTATTCCCTTCACCTGTCTTGAACGCCGATGAGGAGGGTTCCATGGGAATCATGTCGAACACCGTGAGCATCTACCAGTACAAGGTCGTGGGCAGGATACCCGAGAAGGACCAGAAGCTCTGGGTCCAGCAGCGCCTCGCGGAGAACCGGTTCGAACCCGTCGACACCACGCCCGACCCCGAATCGTCGGGGTGGGTCCGCTTCGACGAGCATGCGAACTCCGACTTCAGCTCCCTGGCGGCGTTCAATTTCGAGGACTACTGCATCTTCACGCTCCGCAGGGACGTGCGCAAGGTGCCCGCCGCCCTGGTGAAGAACCTCGTGGAGAAGGAGTGCGGAGAGTGGCTCCGGGAAAGGCCCAAGCTGCACAAGGTCCCCCTCTCCCGCAAGCGGGAGATCAGGGAGAACGTCCATGCGGCCCTCCTTGCCCGGTCCCTGCCCGAGCCCTCCCTTTACGATGTCCTGTGGGACCTGAAGGCGGGCGTCGTCACCGTCGCGAACATCTCCGCCAAGGTCCTCGACCTCGTGGAGGACGAGTTTTCCGCGACTTTCGACGGGCTCTCGCTCGTACCCATCCACCCCATCAGGAGAGCCGAGAGGCTGCTGACACAAGAGCAGCGCAGGGGGCTCGACCGGCTGAACCAGGCCCCGGCTCGTGACGTGCTCCAGCAGATCAAAAAGAACAGGTGGCTGGGCTGGGAGTTCCTCCAGTGGCTCATGTACCGGAGCGCGGAGGGCTCGTCCGAGTACAGGGTCGCCCGGGAAGGCGTGGCGGAAAAGGGCGATCAGTTCATCGCCTTCGTCCACGACCGCTTCGTGCTCACCGAGGAGCACGAGGAAGGCACCCGCAAGAGCTCCATCACCGGTCCCCAGAAGGATTTCTCCGAGGCCCGCAAGGCCATCCAGAGCGGCAAGAACATCACCGAAGCCACCATCCACCTCGAGAAGGACATGTTCAAGTGGAAGCTGAGCCTCAAGGGAGACATCTTCGCCTTCGCTTCCTTTTCCTGCCCGCCCGTGAAGATCGAAAGAGACGGGGCCACCGACCCGTCCATGGAGCGCGACGCGGTGTTCTTCGAGCGCATGGCGCTCCTGGAGACGGGCATCCAGCTCTTCGAGAGCCTGCTCTCCTCCTATCTCGACGACCGGATGTCCGGCTCCTGGCCAAAGATCACGAAGGCGATGAGCGAGTGGCTCCACACATGACCTGTTGCCTGGAGGTGCAATGAAGATCTTCATTATCGTAGGCATGCCCGCGTCGGGCAAGGGCATTGCGGGCGAGTACGCCCTGACTGAGGGGTACCCCTGCTTTTCCACGGGGGACGTCGTGAGGGCCGAAGTCAAGGCCCGGGGACTCACCCCGGGGCCGGACACCATGGCGGCCGTCTCCACCGAGCTCCGGGGGAAGGACGGCATGGGGGTCACGAGGCGGGCCCTGGCCCATGCCCTGGAGCAGGACAGCCCGGTGGTGTTCCTCGAGGGCATGCGCTCCTGGCCCGAGATCGAGCTCGTGCGGGAGAAGGCGGGCGCCGTAGTGGTGGCGTTCCTGACCCCGAGGCCCCTGAGAAGGGAGCGCATGGTTTCCCGGGGCCGGCCCGACGATTCCCCCGACGCCTTCGAGGAGAGGGACCGCAGGGAGATCGACTACGGGGCCGCAGTGCCCATCGCGCTCGCGGACGCGTACATCCTCAACACCTCAACCATGGAGGCCTCCATCGAAGACCTCCACGGGATCGTGCAGGGCCACCTGGGCCGGTAGGGCTCCCATCGGCCGGCATTCCCCGGCCTTCACCTTCACGAGGGGATGAAGTCTGCGCTCCTGACCTCCACGAGGGCGATGGCGTTTACCGGGCACTCGTGGGCGCACAGGCCGCAGCCGATGCAGGCATCCCCGTTCACGAGGGCGGCATCCCCCGCGTCCGCGGTGACGGCGTCCACGGGGCAGACCTCGACGCACAGGGAGCACCGGGTGCAGGCGTCTCCGTCCACGGAAGCCCGGTAGCGGCTCGGGGCGATCACCCCTTTCGTCTTGGCGTTCCTGGCGAACCTGAGCATCTCGCAGCAGCAGTCGCAGCAGTTGCACAGCACGTTCACCCTGCCCGCCGAGTTCTCCGTGAAGTGGACGAGCCCCGCGTCCCTCGATTTCTTCAGGATGTCGATCCCCTCCTCGACGCTGATTCTTCTTCCCGTGCCCCGCTTGAGGGCGAACTCGGCGGCGCGGTTGAGCTGGAGGCAGACACCCAGGGGCCTGTCGCACCTCTTCATGAGCTTGCGGCAGACGCAGTCGGTAAGCGCGATGGTCGAGGATGACCGGAGCAGGCCGGCCGCGTCCTCGAAGGCGAGCACCTGGTTTCTCGGGCTGACTGCCTCGTCGATGGGGATCACCCGCATGAACGCGGGCAGCCCGATCTGGGTGACGAGCTCGAGCAGGGCGGGGTAGTCGGTTTCCTCGAACTCTCTCCAGAGCTCCATGAGCGCCTCGGGAGCCTCGGGCCAGGAGATGGTCCAGTCGTGGAGCTGGATGGGGTGCTTGGGCATCCTGTACGTGAGAACGCCTTCCCTGACCGAATCGATGATCACGCCGCGTCGGAAGAGCCTGTCCAGGACCTCCTGGATCTCCCCGGTCGTCCGGCCGAACTTCGCGGCGAGATCTTCAACGGTTGCGGGCAGGGAATTGACGATGTCCGCTTCGCTCTCGGTGCAGAGCAGGCGCCAGATCTTCTGCATGACGGTCGAGTTCTCCAGCAGGATCTTTTTCGAAAGCTGACGATAGACATCGGGCTGGGACATGGAACCCTCCTCGATAATAAAAAAACAGGCATTATTTTAATAAACATTAATCCCTGGGATGGCAAGGGCATTCACCGCGAGCTCCCCCTGAAGGGCAGGGCAGAAACCGGTCCCCGGGAGTTCGAGGACAGGCTGTCCTCTCTCAAGACCATGGTCTTCAGGCACACTCCGAGCATGGGGCCGTTGTCGGTGGCGCAACTGGCGCCGGTATGCTTTCAAGACCATGGTCTACTGGCACGCCCGGAGCATGGCGAGATGGGCATCACCGCCCTCCAGGCCAAGGGCAGCAGGGTCACCCCGCGGGCACTTTCCAGATGAACTCCCCCCGCTCGAGGAAGCTCTGTGCCTGGGCTGCCGACTGGGCCGCCTTGCGCTCGAGGGCCTCGCGGGTGTTGAACGCGTTGTGCGGGGTGAGGATGACATTGCCGCGCCGGGAGAGCTCCAGGAGGACCCGGGCCTTGCCGTTCTCCGCTGCCGCCCCCCGGCGGAGGCTCACCGCGAGCCTGTCCTCATCCTCGTACACGTCGAGGGCCACGCCGGAGAGCCGGTCTTCATCCAGGAGGCGGAGCAGGTCCTCGAGGGGCGAGAGCTCGCCCCGGGCGATGTTTACGAAGAGAGCGCCGGGCTTCGCCCCCTTGAGCCTGTCATAGTCGAAGTAACCCCGGTTTTCGTCGCCCAGGCTCATGGCGCAGGCGATCACGTCGGCCTGCGCCAGCCCCGTGCCGATGTCCACGTACTCCACTTCCGGGTGCCGCTCCACGATGTCCACCCCCTTGACCGCCATGCCCAGGGCCGTCCCCAGGCGGTGGATCTCCCGGCCGATGTTCCCCACGCCTGCCACGAGGAGGGTCCGGCCGAGGCATTCGCCCCCGGTGAGGCCGTCCCGGTCGAAGTCTGCCAGCTGCCGCACCTGGGCGGGGAGCTTCCGGAGCAGGCCCAGCCAGAGCAGAAGCGCCTGCTCCGCCACTGCGGAGGCGCAGTACAGGGGGAGGTATCCCGCGGGCGCGGTGCAGCCGGTTTCCCGCCGGAACCGCTTCACGTGGTCGTAGCCCGTGCTCCGGGTGAGGATGCCCGAGATCCTGCCCGTCCAGGAGGCGGGGATGACCGACTGCGTCCGTATGCTCACCAGCGGGCTCGGGGGCACGTCGTGCGCGGCTTCCTGGATCGTCAGGGGGGTGAAGCCGGCCCGGATTCCCGGGTTCAGATGACGCCCCAACGCCTCCGTCTCTTCCCGAAACGCCTCATAGAAATAGATATCCATGCGTGCACACCCTCCCGGGTCCGGTGCCACCACTTCTAGCACGGGAACACGTTTGAGGGAACAATCCAGATCCGGCGATTTTTTTCAAGTTCCTCCCCGAACGGGACGTAAGGTATGGGTAGCCCGGTACCGCGAGGGCAGGCCCGGGCAGGGAGGCATCCGTGGAAGGCATGAAGAGGGGGATCGTGTTTTTCATACCCGGGGGCGTCCTGTTCTTCGGCGCCCTGCTCATGGCCAACGTGAACGGCCTGAGCGGGTTCGTTCCCTCCGTGGTGGGAGTCGCCCCGTACGTCGTGCTCTGTGCGGCGGTGTTCATCGGGTGGCGCTTCAACCGGAGCGCGCTCGTATTTTCCGTGCTCATCCTGGGCTTCTGCGGGCTTACGCTCCACCTGACGGCAGGGAGCGCAGGAAGCCCCACCCCCAGGGCGGAGGCGGTCTTCCACTTCATCACCATCCTGCTCCCCCTGAACCTCATGATCCTGAGCCTGCTCAAGGAGCGGGGGATCTTCACGTTCCACGGGATCTTCCGCCTGTCGATGATCGCCGTCCAGCCCGTTGCCGTCGCCGGCTTCTCGAGGCTCCACGCGGTCGCCATGCTGGAGGTCCTGAAGGCCCGTCCTCTTCCCCTGGAATTCCTGGACGGCCTGGCCCTCTCGCAGACCGCCCTTTTCGCCTTCATCCTCGGATGCGTCGTCGCGGGGCTGAGGTCCGTTCTCCGCCAGGGGGCAAAAGAGAGCGGATTCTTCTGGGCGGTCTTCGCCCTGCTGACGGGGTTTCTCACCGCGGGCAGGGGGGTGGTGCTGGAGTTTTATTTCACCGTGGCCGGCTTCATCCTCCTGGTGTCCCTCATCGAGGCATCCCATGCCATGGCGTACAAGGACGAGCTTACCGGTCTGCCCGCCCGCAGGGCCCTGAAGGAGGATCTCCTGAAGCTGGGGCACCGGTATGCCCTGGCCATGGTGGACATCGACCACTTCAAAAAGTTCAACGACACCTACGGCCACGACGTGGGTGACCAGGTGCTGCGCATGGTTGCCTCGAAGCTTGCCCGGGTGACCGGCGGGGGAAAATCGTTCCGCTACGGCGGAGAGGAGTTCACCGTGATCTTCCCGGGCAGGTATGCGGACCATGCCCGGGGTCACCTCGAAGCGCTCAGGAGGGAGATCGCTGCGAGCGCGTTCATCATCCGGGGCCGTTCCAGGCCGAAAAAGAAGCCCCGGCATGTCAGGGCGGGCACGGCTCCCCTGAAGAGCGTGTCCGTGACCGTCAGCATCGGCGTGGCCTGCCGCGATGAGAAGCGCGGCACGCCCCAGGCGGTGATCAAGGCCGCGGACAAGGCCCTTTACCGGGCAAAGAAGCAGGGCCGGAACCAGGTCTGCCCCTGAATCCCCCCTTTCCCATTGCTCGGCCCTATCGCTGTGGTATAAGGAAAACCCTGGATACCCGACCACCGCGAAGGAGCACCGCATGAACGGCAGCAGCAGCCCGAAGACAGTACCGGAGATCTTTTTCAGGACGTGCGCACGCTTCCCCTCCAGGCCTGCCCAGCGCTTCAACGCCAACCTCTACCAGGGAGACAACAACGGCCGCTACACCTACGGCGAGATGCGCGAAAGCGTCGAGAAGATCGCGTGCGGCCTCCTGAGCCTGGGCATGGAGAAGCAGGACCGGGTGGCCCTCATGTCCCGCTCGACCCCCTACTGGACCCAGGCCGACATGGCGGCGGCGGCCTGCGGGGGAGTATCGGCAGCGCTCAGTCCCACACTGCCGGCGGGAGAGGCGATCTCCTTCCTGACCCATGCCAGGTGCAGGTACCTCTTCGTGGACGCAGGGGAGAGCCTCGACGGGATCCTGGGCAGGATTTCGGAGCTGCCGGCCCTGGAGAGGATCGTGGTTGTGGATTTCGCCCATGAGGGGGACGGCGGCCGGGTCATGGGCCTTCGGGAGCTCCTGGACCGCGGCGGAAAGTTCAGAAGCGATAACCGGGGCCTTCTGCAAGAGCGCGTGCAGGGCGTGAGTCCGGACGACGGGTACACCATCCTCTACACCCCGGGGACCGGTCCCGGGGGGGCACTTCTCACCCACTCGGCGGTGGTCTCCCGCCTGGAAGGGATGAACGGATTCCTGCCGCAGGGCGGGCTCGAGATCACCCGGGACGACGTCGCGCTGTGCTGCCTCCCCCTGTCCGGTGTGTTCGAGCGGGTGGCGTGCCAGCTGCTCGCCCTGTGCGAGGGGGCGTGCATCGCCTATGGTGACGGCGAAGAAACCCTTTTTTATGACCTCAGGAAGTACAACCCCACGTGGTTGAACGTCACACCGGACAGCCTGGAGAAGATACGCGGCGCCATACGGGAGCATGCGGGCGGGACCCCCCTGGCGCGGGGGCTTTTCGACCTGGCCTGCCATGCGGGCAGGAAGGCCCTCGATTACCGGAGGGACCACCGGGACGTCTACAACATGCACCCTGCCTACGAACTCGAGAGGCGTCTTCCCCTCGGGCTGAAAATCCAGTACAGGCTTGCCGACAGGCTTTTCTCAGGGGCCCGCGCCCTGTTCGGCAGACGATTCCGGTTTGCCTTCTCTTCGGGCGACAGCGTCGGGCCGGACCTCCTTCATTTTTTCTACACCCTGGGGATCGCGGTGGTTGAAGGCTATGGCTTGGCCGAGACCGCTGGCCCCTGCATCCTGAACCCGCTCACGTCCTGCAAGCCCGGTTATCTGGGCGTCGCCTCCTGCGGGGCCCGGACCCGCGTCGCGCCGGACGGCGAGCTTCAAGTGGGGGGGCCCGGGCTCTTCGCAGGGTACCCGGGGTTTCCCCGCCGCACGGAAGAGGCCTTCACCCCGGACGGCTGGCTCAGGACCGGAGACCTGGTCGACTGCGACGGCTGCGGCTACTTCCGGATGGCCGGCAGGAAGCCGGTCGCCTGTGCGGGCCGCCCCGGCTCCTCAGGCGAGCACTGACACGAGGAACGAAGCATAGAGCAGGCCCCCCACGAGCAGGACATAGGGGCTGAGCTTCTTGAACACCGTTATCCACAAAAGCACCAGCAGCGTCGAGCCGAAGGCCAGGCAGGCGGAGAGCATGGTCGTGCCCGCGAGGTTCCACGGGGTGAACAGGATGCCGAAGACCACCGGGAAGCAGCTCTGGAAGACCATGGCGCCGGTGATGTTCCCCATGGCCAGGGTGTCCTTGCCCCTGCCGACCCAGATGATGGAGTTCATTTTCTCGGGAAGCTCGGTTGCGATGGGTGTGATGATGATGGAGAGGATGAGCGGCGACACGCCGAGGATTCCTGAAAGGTCTTCCACGTAACCGATGAACAGGTGTGAGCCAGCGATGATGAGGAAAAGCCCCAGGAGGAGCTGCACCGAGATCCACCCGAGGCTGTCCTGCACCTTGAGGATGCTCGACAGGTAGAGGGGCTCGCATTCCTCGTTGGCGAGGCATTCGGCCGAGATGGTGAGCTTGAGGTACAGCATGTAGGAGAGCATGAGCACGACGGCGATGCCCCCCCGGACCACGGGGTGATTGTGGATGAAGGTGGTGAGCACGGCGATGCCGTAGATGATCAGGAAGAACACCAGGTCCTTCTGGAGCTGGCCGACATCCACGCTCATGGCGGTGGTTCTCCTGCCCAGGGCGCTGTAGACGAGCACCGCGGCGCCTGTGACGAAGAAGGCCAGGGTGCCGAGCATGAAAGGCGCCCCGGCGATGGCCCCGATGCCGATCTCGTGGGAGCCCGGCGTGTTGGTGATGAGGATGGCCATGATGGGGATGATGGTTTCAGGCAGGGCGGTGCCCACCGCCGCGAGTATGCTCCCGATGATGCCCTGGTGGAGGTTGAGCTTTTCGCCCGCCTGCTCCACCGCGTTGACGAAGACATAGCAGGACAGCAGGATCAGGCCGAGACTGACGAGGGTCATGAGGATGGTGAGCGCCATATAAGGGTTCCTTGTTTATTGTTTTATCCAGTCACTGCGCCGAATATCACACAAACGGAAACATGTCCAGCTCAGCTCCCGAGGCTGTGCTCCAGCCTCCGGGATACCCGCCGGGCCTCTTTGTCGAAGCCTGCGGAGCGGAAGAAAAGGAATATAAGGGGAATTTTTTGTCCTGTGTTCCCCCCGGGCATCCGTGCTACACAGGGGTGCATGACCGGAGACTCTTTTCGAAAGGCGCATGGATGAACGTGTAGCAGAGGGCTCTGGATCTGAACAGACTGGCTCTTTTCGAAAGGTGCATGGATGAACGACTGTCTGATCAAGGTGATAACTGATGAAAAGGACCTGCTCGGGGTTGCCTGCGTGGCCACGGGCCTGGTGAACGAAGCAGCCGGGATGCACGGCACGGCCCCCACCGCCACCGCCGCTCTGGGCAGGGCCCTGGCGGGCTGCGGCCTCATGGCCTCACTCCTTGACCCCGAGCAGCGCATCGCCGTCAAGTTCTCAGGAGACGGGCCATTAAAGGCGGTCGTCGCCGAAGGGGACGGCACCGGGGCCGTGAGGGGATACGCGGCCGTTCCTGCAGTCGATTTGCCCCCGAAGAACGGGAAGCTCGACGTCTCGGGCGCCCTGGGCGCGAAGGGCCACCTCACCGTCACCAAGGACCTCGGGTTCAAAGAGCCCTCCCGGGGCATCGTTTCCCTCCACAGCGGGGAGATCGCCTCGGACATTGCCTGGTACTACACCGAGTCCGAGCAGATCCCCTCGGCGGTGGGGCTCGGCGTCTTCGTGGAGAGGGACGGCTGCGTCTCGGCCGCCGGGGGGTTCCTGGTCCAGTCCCTGCCCGTGAGCGCGGACGAAAGCCGCGTGGACGGCGTCATCTCCCGGATAGAGGCCATGGGAAACGTCACCGACCTCATCAGGGAGGGAAAGCTGCCCGCCGACATGCTGGGTATGATCTTCGGCGGCATCCCGTACCGCATCATCGAGGAGAGACGGCTCTTCTACCGCTGCACCTGCAGCCGTGAGCGCATCGAGCAGGCCATTATCACCCTCGGCGCCGACGAAATCAGGCACCTCATCGAGGACCAGGAAACGGTGGAGGTTTCGTGCCAGTTCTGCGGCACGGCCTACCGGTTCCCCCGGGAGGAGCTGGCGCGCATTGCAGGCGAGATGAGCTGAGGGCATGACAGATCCCTCCCGTTGCGAAGAATGCGCCGCGCCCGCACGGTCTTTATACGGGCGGGCGGCCCGGGCCTAGCTGACGATGAGCGCGATGGCGGCCATGCAGAGGGTGATGCCGCACCACTGGGCGGGGCTCACCTTCTGTCTCAGGACGACGCCTGCAAGGATCACCGTGACGATGGGGTACATGGAAGAGAGCACCGCGGCCACATCGATGCGGGTGTACTGCCGGGCGAGCATGTAGAACGCGTTCCCCCCGGCGTCGAACACCCCTGCCAGAAGGGCAAGGGGGCTGCCCGGCAGCCGGGGTATCCCCTCCCTCCTCACGAGAAGGATGAGCAGCGTTATCCCGAGTGCGGAGATCTTGGCGCAGGTGAGCGGGCAGAAGACCAGCCCGTGCTCCACCTGGCCCATCAGGATGAAGTAGCTTCCGAAGCCCGTCCCGGCGATGATCGCATGCGCAACGCCCTGGCTGTCCCCCTTCGCGTGTCCTCCGGCGGTCCGCGAGACGAGCCAGATCCCGGCCATGGCCAGAAGGAACCCCGCCATCCGCGCGGGTCCGGGCAGGCCTATGAGCAGCGACCCGAATGCCATGGGCAGCCCTGCGCCCAGGACTGCGGCCGTGGGAGCCACCGTCGCCGCGCTGCCGATGGAAAGCCCCCGGTACAGTGCCGCGATGCCGAGGGCGCCGCACGTGCCGGCCCCGGCAGACCAGAGGACGTCCCTCGAAGACGGAAGGGGTTCATGGAAGGCAACAGCCAGGAGGGCGAGGATGAGAATGCCGGGGATGACCATGACGAAAACCACGCGGAACTGGTCAGTGCCCTTCACGGCCACGCCCCCGCTGAAATCTCCCGTGCCCCACGTGGCCGCAGCCATGAGCGCGAACAGTATTCCGAGTATCTCCACTGGCATCTTGACCAACCTTTTTCCGAACGGGTTTCAATCCGGTGCCCTTCTTCTCTAGCCCAAAAACAGGATGAGGAAAACCGGAATCGCACCGCCCCTTTTGCCTGATCTTTCTGCAGGTTCGGGGTGCTCCCCTTTTACAAGGAGTCGCCTGGGGTGTATGATGGGAAAATCAATACGTATCCAGAGAAAGGGGCTCTTTTCCCATGAAGCGCACCGTGTTCGATACCCCGATCGTCAGGCCTCTCCTGCGGCTGATCTCCGCAATCTGCCTGAAGATCACGGGCTGGCGCATCGTCGGCCAGGTCCCCGATCTGCCCCGGCTGGTGATCGTCGGCGCGTTCCACACCTCCAACTGGGATTTCGTCATCGGCCTTTTCGCCGCTTTCATGCTGAGGATAAAGGTCTACTGGATCGGCAAGGACAACCTCTTCAGGGGTCCGTTCAGGGCGTTCTTCCAGTGGTTCGGGGGCATCCCCATCAACCGCAGCGTCTCGCAGAACCTGGTGGAGCGCATCACGGGGATCTTCAGGGGACAGGAGCGGATGATCCTCGCGCTGGCCCCGGAAGGGACCCGGAAGAAGGTGAACTACTGGAAGACGGGTTTCTATCACATCGCCACGGGTGCGGGTACGCCCATCGTCCTGGGCTTCATCGACTACCGGCGGAAGCTCTGCGGCCTCGGGCCTGCGCTCGTGCCCACCGGGAACATCGCCGATGACATGGAAAAGATCCGCGCCTTCTACGCAGGCATTACGGCCAAGCGCCCCGACATGACAGGCCTGCCCGTCTTGAAGCCCGGACTCGGGAGCAAGCCCGGGAGTTGAGAAGCGGGCCGGTCTGGTTCGTGCAATCAGCCCATGCCCGGGGCCTTGCTGTATAGTACCATCGGAATGGGATCTTCTGTGAGGAGGTTCCTGCCGGTGGACCCCGCCAGTTGCACCTCGCCCCAGCCCCGGCAGGATCCAAGCCCGCCGTCATTGCCCGCGCACACCAGACACTGTATGCACGCCTTCCCCCCGTTCCCGGATCTTTTCTCGAAACTGGGCTGTGTCAAAATAGTTGTGCCAGGGAGGGGGCGAATCTGCGCGTGGTTGACAAAACCGGCATTTGCGGCTAGGTAAATCGGTAATTATCAGTAATGATCACTCGGGGAGAGCGCCTTGAAAAAAGAACCCGGCGAGCTGCTGACCGTGAAGGAGGCTTCGAAACTCCTCAAGATCAATGAGAAAAAGCTCTATGCCCTGCTCAACGAGGGCAAGCTCCCCGGCACCCGGGTCACCGGAAAGTGGCTCTTCCCCAGGGCCGAGCTCGAGGAGTTCATGTCGGGCAAGGCCCAGGAGACGGTGAGGAGATCTTTCTGGGAATCCCTCGTGAACAAGAAGGTGCTCCTCCTGTGCGGGTCAGACGACCCGGCCATCGCCATGGCCCAGGGCATCTTCCACCGTGTCGAGCCCGAGCTGCTCCTGTTTTCGTCGAGCGTCGGGAGCAGGGAAGGCATCAGGCTCCTGCGCGACGGGTTCAGCACCATTGCGGTGAGCCACCTCTATGACCACGAGCGCAGGGAGTTCAACTTCCCCTTCCTGGGCGAGTATTTCGATGACCCCGGCGAGGTCGTCCTGGTCAACCTGTTTTACCGCACCATCGGGTACGTCTACGGGCCGGGCAAGGCGGCCTCACTGAAGGAGTGCGCGGACAGGGGAATGCGCTTCGTCAACCGGCAGAAAGGCTCGGGCGTGCGCGAGCTGGTGGACCACCTTGCCCGGCAGGAGGGGATCGATACCGCGAGCATCAGGGGCTATGAGACAGAGGTGTTCACGCATTTCGACGTGGTGCGCTCCGTTGCCTCGGGCGATGCGGACCTGGGCGTGGGTGCCGAGTCGGTGGCGGCGGGCTCGAACCTGGGGTTCACCCTTTTGCTCGAAGAGCGCTTCGACATGCTCGTGAGGCGGGCGGACTTCTTCGACCGGCACGTCCAGGCCTTCGTGGAATTCGTCAGGTCCGGGCACTTCAAGGGTCTGCTGGGCACGATGAAGGGCTACAGCGACAGGGACGCGGGTCGCATCCTGTACGCGGCGCAGCGATGAAGGCCGATGGGTGCAGGGGGTGCGGTACGGCCGGCCGCCGTTTTCACCCGAACCGGCAGCATACAGGGCCAAAAAGAATAAACAAAGTGATTCTCAAATTATGCGAGAGGAGAAAGATATGAAGATGCTGAACAGATCGTTCCTGGTGATCATGGCGCTTTTCGTGGCCGCCATTCTGGCAGGCTCACCCGCTTCGGCGGCAGACGGGAAGAACCTCATCCTGGCCACCACCACCAGCACCCAGGACACGGGCCTGCTGGACCTGCTCAACCCGATGTTCGAGAAAAAGACCGGCTATTTCGTGAAGACCATCGCCGTCGGCTCCGGCCAGGCAATGGCCATGGGCTCAAAGGGTGAGGCCGACGTCCTGCTCGTGCACTCGCCCGCCGCGGAGAAGAAGTTCATGGAAGAAGGCAGCGGGGTGAACCGGAAGCTCGTCATGCACAACGATTTCATCATCGTGGGACCGCCGTCCGACCCGGCCGGGGTCAAGGGCATGAAGTCGGCGCCCGAGGCCGTCAAGCAGATCGCGGCGAAGGGGGCACTCTTCCTGTCCCGGGGCGACAACTCGGGCACGCACGCCAAGGAAAAGGACCTCTGGAAAAAGGCCGGCGTCAACCCCGAGGGGCAGAAGTTCTACCAGCAGACCGGGCTCGGCATGGGCCAGACCCTCAACGTCGCCGCCGAGAAAAAGGGCTACACCCTGGCCGACCGGGGCACCTACCTGTCCCTCAAGAAGAACCTCGGCATGGACATCCTGGTGGATGGTGACAAGACCCTCCTGAACATCTACCACGTCATCGTCGTGAACCCGGAGAAATTCCCCAAGGTGAACGCACCTGCCGCCAGGGCGTACGCGGACTTCGTCGTGAGCAAGGACGTGCAGGCCATCATCGGGAAGTTCGGCGTGGACAAGTACGGCAGCCCGCTCTTCTTCCCCGATGCAGGCAAGCCCGACAACGATTAAACCTTAAGATCACGCCGGGCAGGAATCCCTGCCCGGCGTTTCCACCCCGTGCACGCACGGGAAAGAGCGGTGTGATCCCTGAGAGGGCTCCATGGAACTCATCCTGGAAGGAATAAGAAAGGCGATCTGGCTCCTGTTCACGTTCGATCCCGAGGTGCTCGGGATCACCTGGCTGTCCCTCAAGGTCTCGGGTCTGGCGACCTTCTTCAGCCTGTTCATCGGCATCTCGCTGGGCACGGTGGTGGCGCTGGCGCGCTTCCCCGGCCGAAGGCTCGTGGTGAGCCTCATCAACACGGGCATGGGCGTGCCCCCCGTGGTCGTGGGCCTTTTCGTGACCATCTTCCTGTGGCGCAACGGCCCCCTGGGCTTCTTCGAACTCCTCTACACGCCCACGGCCATCATCCTCGCCCAGGCCGTCATCGCCACGCCCATCGTGGCGGGGATATCGCTTGCGTCGATCCAGAAGCTCCCGGAAGCCCTGAGGCTTCAGATCCTGGCGCTCGGCGCCACGCGGATCCAGATGGTCCGGATGCTCATCAGGGAAGCCCGACTCCCGCTTCTCGCCGCGGTGATGGCCGGGTTCGGCGGGGTCATCTCCGAGGTGGGCGCTTCCATCATGGTGGGCGGCAACATCAAGGGCTACACCCGGGTGCTCACCACGGCCACGGTCATGGAAACCGGCAAGGGCAACTTCGACATCGCCATCGCGCTGGGCGTGATCCTGCTCATCTTCACCTTCTGCATCAACGCCATCCTCACGGGCATCCAGCAGCGGGAGCGCCCCCGATGAAGGGAGTTATCCTTTCGGTGAGGAATCTCAAAGTCAGCCGGGGGGGGGTGCCCGTGCTCGACATCCCCGGGTTCGAGATCCGCACCGGGGAGTTCCTTTCCCTCATCGGCCCCAACGGCACGGGCAAGTCCACGCTGCTCCTTGGCCTGGCGGGCCTCATCAGGAAGGATCGGGGCGAGATCGGCTTCCACGGGAAGCCCGTGGAAAACGGCGCCCGGCTCCTCGACTACCGGCGCAGGCTGGCCATGGTGTTCCAGGAGCCCCTGCTCTTCGATGCGACCGTGTACGAGAACGTCGCCTCGGGCCTGAGAATAAGGGGAATGGCGCGGAGCTCCATGCGGCCGGTCATCGAGGAGAACCTGGCGCTCTTCGACGTGGCCCACCTCTCCTCCCGTTCCGCGAGAAAGATCTCCGGGGGCGAGGCGCAGCGCACGAGCCTCGCGAGGGCGTTCGCCACCAACCCCGAGCTCATCCTCCTGGACGAGCCCTTCGCTTCCCTTGACCCGCCCACCAAGGAAGCCATCGTCCAGGATTTGGGCCACGCGATGCGCATCAGGGGGACCACCGCGGTCATGGCCACCCACGACCGCATGGATGCACTTCGGCTCTCGGACAGGATCGCGGTCATGGACGGGGGCGGCATCGCCCAGATCGGCACCCCTGCCGAGGTGATGAACCAGCCGGTGAGCGAGGCCGTGGCGGCCTTCGTCGGGGTCGAAACCATCCTTAAGGGCAGGGTCAGGTCCTCGGCGGGGGGTGCCCTGCAGGTGGAGGTGGGGAGCAGGGAGATTTTCTGCGCAGGTACCTGCGAGCAGGGGAAGGAGGTTTTGTGCTTCATACGGCCGGAGCACGTCACCATCTACCCCGAAGGCTCGAGGCCGGACTCGAGCGCCCGGAACGTGCTCTCCGGGACGATCCGGAGCGTGCAGCCCATCGGGATGCTTTACCGGGTGAGCATTGACTGCGGGTTTTCCCTGAACGCCCACGTGACAGGGCAGTCCGTGGACGACCTGGGGCTTCTGCCGGGCAAGGGCGTGACGGCCGTGTTCAAGGCCACCGCAGTGCACGTCATCAGGAAGCCAGGTGCCTGATCGGGCCACGGGCGGCCGTTTGAACCCCTGCCGTCAATCCCGGTAGATTGACCGTGCCCACGCGCTTGCCGTCCAGGGCCTTGGTTATGTTCCCCTTCTTGAGGCCGTTGACGACCTGTATCCTGTCGATGGACGGGCTGTTGATGAGGATCTCCAGGCATGAAGGCTCGATGACGAGATCCTCCAGGTCTCTTTCCAGGAGTTCCCTCGCCCCGATCTCCGGGATGAAGGCGGCGTCCGGGTTGGTCTTGGGGTTGTCCGTGTAGAGGCCGTCCTCGTCCTTCACGAAGATGCAGCTCCGCGCCCCGATGAGGTTCGCCATGAGCAGGGTCCCCGCGTCGGTCCTGTGAATGGGGAGCCTGCCCTTGTCCGGCGGCAGGGCGAAGTAGTCGAAGGGCGGCATGCCCTGGACCACCGGGATGCACCCCTGGGAGAAGTAGGTGGGGATCTTCAGGATGTCGTCCTGGTGGATGCGGATGCCGTCCCAGTGCGCCAGCAGGGTGGAAACCAGGATGGCGTTCTGCTCGGATATGGTGCTGGCGAACCGGGCGATGATGCCCGTGGGCATGCCCAGCTCCAGGGCGATGGCGTAGATGTGCCTGCTCCTCGTGCCTCCGCCGGTGGTGACCAGGATCTTGTGCCTCTTTTTCGCCGATCCGAGCTCTTCTACGATGGCGGGGAGGGCCTTTTTCCCGCGATCGCAGATGGACTGGCCGCCGATCTTCACCACGTTCACGTCCGGGAACAGCTTCACCTGGGGCGGCGAGTCCAGCTCGTCATAGAGCGACTTCCTCACGAGGCTCTCGCCCATGAGCCTGCTTTTTATGTGCAGGCGTTTTCCGTCCTTTTCTCTCGTCAGCGGCATGCGGTCATCCTTTCACGGTTCAAAAGCGCAGATGTGCTCCCGGGTCAGCTTACCTCGACATCCTCTCCGCTGAACTTCCCTTCCTCGTCGCGGCCGAGGAACACCAGCTCGGCCCCGACCTCCCGGGCGATCATCTCGAGTTCGGTCTTCCGGACGTGCTTTGCGTGGAACTTCAGGTCGACGCCGGCCACGGCCACCATGAGAAACCTGGGCTTCTTCTCCCCTTCTTTCGCCTTTGTCCGTTCGCGGTAAAAGATCTTTCCAGCCATGGCGCGCCTCCTTTGGGCTTCCTGCACCGGCACGGTCAGGGCGGCGCCCTGCCGGCGGGCAGTGTGTTTCATGGAGCTTTCCTATTGTATAGCCTCCTGTGGATTAAAATCAAATAAATAATAAATATAGCTAGTTAACTGGTCTTCTGGTGCGGATTCTCCCTGCTGCTGCCGGAGCCGGAAAAAATCCGCACCAGAAGCGCCTCTTCTTCCGGCGCCCCGAAGGGCCGGTCACTTCCTGCACTTCGCCACTGCCACGGAAACGGTGCCCGCCCTCAGGCGGGGTCCGTGAGCTCGATGGGCATCTTGGGCATGAAGTCCAGGTCAGAAGTCCAGATCAGGGCCGTGCAGTTCTTCATGCGCAGCACCTTGAGGATGTCGAACCCGTTGCTCCACACCAGGGGCTGGAGATATTCCCTGGCGTTCACCATCTCTTTTTTCAGCTCGAGGTCCTCGACCACTTCCATATCCCCCCGCACCCGGATCTGGAGGTGGCCGTCGGGGGAGACGAAGCACGCCTCCGCCCGGGGGTTCTCCCGGACCTGCCGGTAGAGGTCCTTTGGCTCCGCCGTGTGGAAGAGCAGGCCGCTCGCCTCTGCCAGGTACAGGTGCATGCCCCGCACCCTGGGCTCTCCGCCCTCCACCGTGGCGAGGCTGCAGAGGGGGTTTGCATTCAGGAACTGGAGCAGATCGTCTCTGGTCATGGGTGTGTCTCCTGCCGCTCATTTTTCCCGATCCCCGGTGTCCGCCCGGGGGCCCGGCCATAAGGGGCGGGGAGGATCGGGTGCGGCCCCCCGCGGGCGGGACTTCGGGACAAAAATCTTTTCCCACATTTCCCGGCTCGACTCAAGGTCTGTCGGGAGACTCGCGGCAAATCCGCCGGGCAGGGAAATTCCCCTCTTGATTTGGGAGGGGGTTCTGTCATTAAATAGCACCCCAAGATAGTGTCGTGAGGGTGTGTTATGCCGATTTACGAGTTTTATTGCCGCAAGTGCAATACGGTCTACAACTTTTTTTCCAGGTCCGTGAACACCGAGAAGATTCCCTGCTGCCCGCGCTGCGCTGACGTCCCCCTCAAGCGCAAGGTCTCCCTGTTTTCCGCCATCACGGGGAAAAACAGGGGCGAGGGCGATGATGAGGGCGGGATGCCGCCCATGGACGAGTCCCGGATGGAAAAAGCCATGTCCATGCTCGCGAGCGAGGCGGAGAAGATCAGGGACGACGACCCGCGGCAGGCCGCCCTCCTCATGCGCAAGCTTTCCGAGGCCACGGGGCTGAAGATGGGAGCCGGCATGGAAGAGGCCTTGAGCCGCATGGAAAGGGGCGAAGACCCGGACCGCATCGAGCAGGAGATGGGCGATCTGCTGGAGGGCGAAGAGCCGTTCGTCCTGGAGGGGAAAACCTCCGCTGCCGGGAAGAAGGAAAAACCCAGGGTGGACACCACCCTCTACGAGCTCTGAGCCGGCAGCGGGAGAGCCCCGGCGAACGGGGAGAGGAGGCTGTATGATGCCCGATCCAGGAAGGCTCGTCGACAAGCTCGGGCTGGGAGCGCCGCTCATCGCGGTGTACGACGCCCCGTCGACGGAGGGGTTCGAGCCCCTCGTGACGCCCGTGCCAGGCAGGCATGTCTGCATTTTCGAGTACTACCCGAACTTCCTCGAGGGCGAGACGCTCCTGCTCACCAGGGAGAACTTCGGCTGCGGGGGCGCGGGGACCTGGCTCTGCGGGGTCAGGACGAGGTCACGGGACGACTATGTGACGTTCCTCTACGAGGGCGAGGGCCTCAAGTGCTCGCGGGAGGTCATGGGAAAGTGGTTCGACGGTGCCCGCCCCTACCGGATGGAGCATGCGAACGTGCTCATCGGCCCCCTGCGGGAGGACAGGTACGGCCTGGCGAAGTCGATCACCTTCTTCGTCAACCCGGACGCCCTGAGCATCCTCGTCATCGGCGCCCACTACTGCAGCCTTCCGGGCGGCCCCCCCGCGGTCATCGCCCCCTTCGGGGCCGGGTGCATGGAGCTGCTCCCCCTGTTCGACGACCTGGACAGGCCCCAGGCCGTCATCGGGGCGACCGACGTGGCGATGCGCCGGCACCTGCCCCCGGACATCCTGGCGTTCACGGTCACCAAGCCCCTGTTCGAACAGCTCTGCGCCATGGATGAACAGAGCTTCCTATTCAAGCCCTTCCTGAAGAACCTCGAGAAGGCGAGAAAGAAGGGGAAGTAGGTTCTCGACCGCTGCTGCCGCAATTACCCTTTTGAAAGCCGGCCCCTCAGGTGATAATAGAGGGCGGGGCAGGGGCGGCAACCCGCGCCTTTCGCCTGCAGCGAAACCAGGGAGCAAGGAGCAGGGACGATGCGTGAACTCATCACCAGGAACAGGTCGTACCGGAGATTCGACGAGGGGCATGCAATAGACGAGGGGCTGCTCAGGGAGCTGGTGGACTGCGCCCGCCTCTCGGCGTCCGCGGCCAATCTCCAGCCCCTCAAATACGTCCTTTCGAACACGCCGAAGAAGAACGCGGCCATCTTTGCGCACCTGGGCTGGGCGGCCTACCTCAAGGACTGGCCGGGCCCGGAGGCGGGGCAGCGGCCTTCGGCGTACATCGTCGTGCTGGGCGACACGGCCATCGCCAAAACCTTCGGCTGCGACCACGGGATCGCCGCCCAGAGCATCCTCCTGGGCGCCTGCTCGAAGGGCCTGGGCGGGTGCATGATCGCCTCGGTCAAGCGCGGCGGGCTCCGCGAGGCCCTGGCCATCCCTAAGAGGTACGAGATCCTCCTCGTTATCGCCCTGGGCAAGCCGGCCGAGGAGGTCAGGATCGAGGAGATGGGGGAGGGCGCGGAGGTGGCGTACTGGCGGGACGAGAACGGGGTCCACCACGTGCCCAAACGCAGCCTGGACGACATCATCCTTTCCTGAAGGGGTTTGCCGGGGTCATGGGCATCGGGGTCATCAGCGACGACAGCGGCGACGGGTGGACGACACCATCCTTTTCTGAACAGGCCTGCCGCGGGTCTTGCCGGAGGTCGCGCCCCATAGCCCCCCTGTCCGGGGTTCCTTTTTCCCTCGGACCGGGAGCTGGGCGGCCGTAGTGGTACAAGGGAGCGAGAAATGGACATCTGCCAATACCTGCGCGACAACGGGATATCCTTCGAGCGCTACGATCACGAGCCGGTCTTTACCTGCGAGGAGGCCGACCGCCTGTGCATCCCCGGGGACTCTGCCAAAACCAAGAACCTCTTCCTGCGGGACAGGAAGGGCAAAAGGCACATCCTCGTCACGGTGGGGGCGTCCAAGTCCGTGGACATCAGGGCCATGGAGAGCCTGCTCGGGGCCAGGGGCCTGAGCTTCGCCTCCCCCGGGCGCATGGAAAAGTTCCTCGGCCTGACCCCGGGCTCGGTGACGATCTTAGGCATTGCCAACGACCCCGGCTGCCTGGTGGAGGTGGTGGTGGACAGCGACCTGTGCTCCTGCCCCGCCATGCAGTGCCACCCCAACACGAACACGAGCACGCTCGTCATCTCCCTGGCCGACGTCATGAAGTTCATCCGCATCACCGGGCATGACCCGAGGATACTGCCCGTACCGGCCTGCGACCGGGGGGCGTGAGGGTGATCGTGGCTTTTTTGCACCAGGGGTGTAGACAAAAGAACAGGGGTACGCGTCAGGATGAGTAGAAAGAATGAAGAAAGGACCGGCGGGGCCTGGCAGGGCCCGGGCACAGACCGAACGGTGAGGACGCGAGATGCAGGACACCCTGCACGGTGACAGTCAGGCAACCGGGTCCGGCCAGGAGGAAGGGGGCGAGTCCCCGGCAATGGATCCCCGCCTCATCGCCGAGGTGAGGCAGGCGGCGGCCGGCGACCGTGCCGCCTTCGAGTCCCTCATCGGCAGGTACCAGGGGGAGATATTCAGGATGGTGTATTACCGGACGCTTTCCCGCATGGATGCTGAGGACATCACCCAGGACGTGTTCATCAAGGCCTTCCGGGGGGTGGAAACCATCAGGGATCCCGTGATGTTCAAGCCCTGGCTGTACCGGATAGCGCTGAACGCCGTGAACGACTTTTACCGGAAGAAGCGCCTGCGCTCCATCTTCACCCTGTTCTCCGGCGACCGGGAGGAGGGGCAGGCCCCTGAGGAGGATCGGGCGTCGGAGCGCCTGGAGAGAAAGGAGTTCTGGGGGTGGCTCGGCAAGTTCCTCACCAGGCTGTCGGCCGCCGAGAAAGAGGTGTTCCGGCTCAAGTACCTCGACGATCTGGGCATCCGGGAGATCGCCGAAGTGCTCGGCAAGAACGAGAGCACGGTCAAGACCCACCTGTACCGTGCCGTGGACAAGTTTCGCTGCGAAAAGGAACTGTGCGGGTTCCTGAAGGAGGAGAAGCCATGAAGCAGGACACAACAGGCCACCTGAGCCCTGAAGAGCTGGTTTCCTCCCTCGTGGACGGGAAGGACCCGGGCGGGCCGGCAGGGCTTCATCTCCAGGCGTGCCCGGAGTGCCGCCTGGAGCGGCAGCGCATCCTGGAGGACCTCCGGGCCCTGGGCAGAAAAGCGAGGGACTGTGCGCCCGAGCCTGCCCGGAAGATCGTGCTCCCTTCCCGGGAGCCGGCGTGGAGCCGGCTGCAGCCCTTCGGGTGGGCCCTGGGGGCGGGCTTTGCCGCCGCTGCCGCCGCGGCGGTCATCCTGTTCCTTGCGCCCGTGCACCAGGACACGGTCCCGGGAGGGCAGGGGCGGGTGGTCACCGCAGCCGGCGGGATGAGTGACGCGGCCCTCATGGCGGATGTGAGCAGGCTCACGGAGAACGCACTTCCCGACGCGTACGCGGAAATCTCGCCCGAAGCGTCAACGGATGCGTTCGATGACGATGAGGTGCTCGACTTCGTGGTTCCCATAAGCGATGACGACGGCCTTACCTGAAGGCCGGCGAGAAAAGGAGGCGCGATATGATATTCAGAAAGACCGGGCTCTGGGTGATCGGCCTGCTCATCATTCTCTTCCCGGTTGCCGCCGCGGCGGATGAGGGTTCGACCCATGGGAGGTGGTGGCAGTCCCCTGCCATGGAGGACAGGATCAATCTGAGCCCCCAGGAGCGCCAGACCCTCGACGATCTGTACACGCAGAAGCGCAAGGATCTCTTCGATATGAGGGCGGAGGTGGAAAGGCAGAGGCTCGAGATGGACAGCGTCCTCGAAGCCCCGTCCCTCGACCAGCGTGCAGCCTTCAAAAAGTTCAAGAAGCTCGAGGCCAAAAGGCAGAAGCTCTCGGAGGAGCGCTTCAGGTATCTCCTCGACGTGCGCAAAATCCTCGGGCGGGACCGCTATCTCAAGCTCATGGAAGCGGCAAAGGAAGAGCGTTCGAGGAGAGGCCATCTTCGCCAGGACAGGCTCGATCCCTGATGGGAGGGGGGCGCAGCTCCCCTGATATGCATTGACCATTCTGGAGAGATGGAGTAATTTTTACCGAAAAAAGCGAGGGACGCCATGAAGGACCATGTCATGGACTCCGAAATGGAACTTGAGGCCAAGAAGGTCTTCGTCAAGAGAAAGCACGAACTCCATGAAGAGACGCTCAGAAAGCTCATCGAGGAGTTGCAGTACAATCTCGAGCACCATGCGGAGCTCCAGGGTCTCGAGTCGGTCTTCGCCCACGTGAAGTCGAATACGGCGGCCCTGCTGTTCCTCCTCCAGGAGCGCAAGCGGGACAGGGACAAGAGGAAGGACCTTCCCCCGTCTGTCGGTGCTCTCACGAAGCCGGGCACAGACCTCAAGTGATCCGGGAGGCAGGTTCTTCTCCTTCCCGGCGCTTCGTCCGGGGGATCCGTCGGTCGGGTTTCAGGGAGCCCGTTCCCCCGTATGCGGTCCGTGGGAGGGAGCGGCCTGGTGGGCCGATGGGGCTGTTTTCCCCGGGAACGGGTGCTTTGAGGCGGGCTGTCCATGAAGGATGACAGGGAAAACGCCGTGAGCCGCACCGACAGGACCATCCACAAGGTCGTCGACGAGCTGTGCAGGTCCGATTCCTACGAGCTCGTTTATCACCGGCCCACCGAGGAGAAGGTCATGCCCTCCCTCGACGCCCTCACCGAGATCGTGGAGCGGCTGAGGAGCGTTCTTTTCCCCGCGTACTTCAGCGACTCCGAGATGTCCCTCGAGTCGATGCCCTATATCCTCGGCGCCCACATCGAGAAGGTGGACCGCCTCCTCACCGAGCAGATCAAGCGGGGGATCGGTTTCTCCGGGGACAAGGAGTACTGGCGGGCCACCCTCGAGTGCGAGGAGCGCGCCCGGAACCTGTCCCGGAAGTTCATTGCCGCCATCCCCAGGATCAGAAGGCTCCTGGCAACCGATGTCGTCGCGGCCTACGAGGGCGACCCCGCGGCGAAGAGCACCGGGGAGGCCATCTTCTGCTATCCCAGCATCAAGGCCGTGACGAACTACCGCATTGCGCACGAGCTCCACGCCCTGGGGGTGGAGATGATCCCGAGGATCATCGCCGAGATGGCCCACTCCCAGACCGGCATCGACATCCACCCGGGCGCCCGGATAGGCGAGCGTTTCTTCATCGACCACGGGACCGGGACGGTCATCGGCGAGACCTGCGAGATCGGCAGGAGCGTGCGGCTCTACCAGGGCGTCACCCTCGGGGCGGTGAGCTTCCCCAAGGACGGGGAGGGCAAGCTCGTGAAGGGCATCCCGCGGCACCCCATCGTGGAGGACAACGTGATCATCTACTCCGGGACCACCATCCTCGGGCGGGTCCGCATCGGCAAAAACGCGGTCATCGGCGGCAACCTCTGGCTCACCAGCGACGTTCCCGCAGGCATGCGGGTGGTGCAGGGCAGGCAGACCGACCCCGTGATCATGATCTCCCCGTGAAGAAGCTGCCCGCCGCGGTACTTTCCCTCGTGCTCCTCCTGTCTTCCTGCCCGGCGGGTGCGGCACAGGAAACCCCCGTCTTTCTCTGGTCGGTGACGGGAAAGGGGGGAACCGTGCACCTCCTCGGCTCAGTCCACGTGCTCAAACCCGATTCCTACCCCCTGGACAGGCGCATCACCGACGCTTACGGCCGGAGCAAACGGGTGATGTTCGAGGCCGACATGCGGGAGATGACGCGGCCCGAGGTGCACAAGGCGCTGCTCGACCAGGGCACCTACCGGGAGGGGACCTTGCTCAAGGACCATGTCTCGGCCAAGACCTATGGGCTCCTCCAACAGAAGCTCGCCTCCGCGGGGCTTCCCGAATCGCGGTTCGAAAGGTACAAGCCGTGGCTCTGCGCCGTGTCCTTGAGCGGCGTCGAGCTCGCCCGCCTGGGATTCGACCCGAAGTGGGGCATCGACGCCCATTTCTACGCCCTGGCCCGGAGGGACGGCAAAGAGACGCTTTTCCTCGAGACCGCCCTTGCCCAGATACAGCTCCTCTCGAAAACCCTTTCCGACAGGCAGGAGGACCTGCTGAGGCAGTCCCTGCGGGAGCTCGAGGTCATCGGCCTGAGGTCCGAGGAGCTCCGCAGGGCCTGGAGACGCGGCGACGCAGCGAAGCTCGAGGGCATCACGTCCGTGAGCCTCAGGGAGTACCCGATGGTGAGGGATGCCCTCTTCACGCAGAGGAACGTCCGCTGGATCTCGAAGATCGAAGAGCTCATGGGCCGGGAGGGGGATTCCCTCGTGGTGGTGGGCGCGGGCCACCTGGTGGGCCGGGAGGGGGTCATCTCCCTCCAGAGGATGATCCTGGGGAACAAGGATCCCTTCATGCTCAAGGCGATCAACCTCGTGGTGGACGGCGTTGCCCCCGCCCACGTCTCGGACATCCTCGAGACGGAGCTCGACGTCGGACAGGAA
>ERZ1649853.41-NODE-41-length-54417-cov-10.204021_pt1 | contig 54417 bp, 83 predicted proteins | sample MGYA00575353_ERZ1649853 | MGnify/ENA primary metagenome ERZ1649853 (study PRJEB40853, sample SAMN11349654) | freshwater sediment metagenome | isolation source: river sediment | host: Sediment | place: India: Okhla Barrage, New Delhi | collected 2017-02-21 ...
TTTGTGCCTCATCGATAATCATGAATTGGTTCGGAATAGACCGTCCACGTATATAAGTTAATGGCTCTATCTCAACAATACCCATTTCCATCAGCTCGTGGTAGCCACGACCAGATTTTTTATCTTTCTGCGACAAACCCATTAAAAACTCGACGTTGTCATAAATAGGTTGCATCCACGGAGACATTTTTTCTTCAATGTCACCCGGCAAAAAGCCAATATCCTTGCCTAGAGGGAATACTGGTCGTGATACCAACATTTTTTGATATATTTTTTCTTCAGTGATTTTTTGTAATCCAGCAGCAATTGCCATCAAGGTTTTACCCGTGCCTGCAGGTCCTATTAATGATACAAGCTTAATTTTATCGTCCATGAGTAGGTCTAATGCAAAACTTTGCTCTTTATTGCGCGGACGAATGCCCCAGATAGGGGCCTTATCTTTGTATATAGGTTGTATTTGCTTGGCATCACTACTTGATCGTGCAATAGCTGATTGACCTGTCAATGATTTAAGCACAACAAATTGATTAGGCTCAAATGACTCCTGGTGTAGATCAACTTTATTATCTTTGTAAAAATCGTCGATTAACTCACCTTCTACGACGCACTCTCTTAACCCTGTATAATGTTCGTCGGTTACAATCTTGTCTGCATCGTAATCCTCTGCGTCCAGACCCAAAATAGCGGCTCTTACGCGCAAATTTATATCTTTTGTAACAAGTACCACTTTCTTGTCTTGACATGTCTCACTAAATGCTTTAGCTTCTGCTAAGATTCGACTATCAATAGATAATGGATCTACTGCCCATGTATTAGGCAGCAAACTGTTGGTAGTGCCTACTAACAACTCGCCACCATTTGGTAATGGTGCCGGTGTAAGCAATCCATAATCTTTACGTAGGTTATCTATGTAACGATTAACTTGGCGCGCATTTTTTCCATTTTCTGATGGACTTTTTTTAAAGCTATCGATTTCCTCAAGCACACTAAGCGGTATAAAAACCGAGTTATCTTTAAACGCAAATAAAGACTCACTATCGTAAATTAGCACATTCGTATCAAGCACAAATACTTTTTTCATAGGCCTCCTAGTAATAATAACGTCTTCTGTAAAGCTTATCATCTAATATACGTTGTTGCCGCTCTTTCTCTTCTTTTTCTTTAATTTTTCTTATTAATCGCGTTAACCAACCAATGTAAGTCAAAATTACTACTATACATAACATTAAAAAGTCTTTTTCCATATCAAAACAACACTCTCGCTTTAAGACTGCTTGTATTATTGTTATTGGACCCTAGGATGCTCATCATAACACCGGAATCCTGCACTGCTGTTATATCTACATAGTCTCCTGCAGTAATCTCGACTATAGTCATTACTGGTATAACTAGAGGATCAGTTGCCTGGGATATTCTTAAAACACTACCGTTGACGTCAACCCCATTTTTTGTTACTACTGTTTTACGCAAAGTGCCGGCGGTTGAGCCATTAAAACTAACAACATATGTTAGCAATAATTGACAGTTAATAGTGCAATAAAGACGTGTCAGTTGTCCTGCTGGGTCAGTACTCATGTATAATATGTTAGACCTTGTTCGATAATCATATGGTCTTGATATGATCAACCGATCCCATACCACTCGAGTTGGTACCGTAGTACCGGTAGGGAGTGGTTGAGATGCCAGTTTTTGTAATTCTATATAAGGAGAATTTTCAAATAAACTCCGTATGATATCATCTCGATCACTAAGAGCTTTATTGATATCTTGTAAATCTAGTTTTCTTGGGAGAGCGGGTACATTAACAGATTTATTTAATGGCATATTTATTTACCTGTGCTTCCGAACCCACCGGCTCCGCGTTCAGTTTCTGTTAATTCGGTTACTTCATTAAATTCAACTTCAGGTATTTTCTGAATTACAAGTTGCGCTATTCGGTCACCGTAATTAATAGCGGTTTTTTCCATTACTCGCGAGGCATCTAATAAAACACATACCTCTCCACGATAATCTGAATCAATTGTACCGAGTACAGCGACAACACCTTTTTTAGACAAACCTGAACGCGGTCTCACTTGAATTTCAAACCCTTGAGGGATCTCAAAAGCTAGCCCGGTCCCGATCTTAATTATAAACGTATTATCCCAGTTCACTTTCTCAAATTTATCTGCATAAATATCCCAACCAGCAGATCCACTTGTCGCTTTAGTCGGTAATTTTGCTGTCTCAGTGAGTCTTTTAACCTTGATTGTTACCATCTTTTTCGACCTTTCGTTTTGCTAGGACCACATAATGATAGTTAGGCTGTTTAGCTGTTGCAACAACGTAAAAGTCTTGTTGCTCTAACACCTGGTCTAACACAGCTCCAGCAGCATTAATTACACAAGTATTGTATCGACGCCTCTCCGAAAATTTTAATTTTCTTTGCGGAAACACATTAAATGCTATTTTGATTTCGTCGTGCTTGCTCTCTTTTAGACCCTCTAACTGGTCTTTTCCTGACGTAAATTTCTCTAATAAAAACTTCTCGAGTTCTAAGGTTAATAAATCTTTAGTCATAAAAATACTCAAAATTTAATGGTTGTATACAACGTTTTAGACGCTCAAGTTCTGCTTTTAATTTAGAAACTTCGTCGTTCATTACCCATGCATTTTTCTCTAGTTGAGCAATAGCATGCGGTACAAAATCACGCTGTTTTACCGCATCTAACATTAGTTTGGCGACATGTTGTATCTCAACCTGTGCATGAGAGCTATTTCGTAATCGTTGAAAATTAGCAAAACTATGTAAATTCATAGTAGTTACGCGTTCCAACATTAATGCTTCAGGCAAAACACCGCGTGCATCCTCACGTGCTCGTTTGTACTCGTCATTGGTGATTTTGCCTTTATCTTTCATATCCTTAAGAGCTGCCATTGTATCGTGGTAGGTTTCCACCGCTTGCTTACAAGTGCTTGTATAACGTTCTACCAGTGGTAATCCTGACTTATTATATATGTCTAGTACGTCTTGCGGTAACTCGTAAAAATCAGACGGTAAGGTACGATAACGCCCCGACATACCACTATGTGACGCAATCCGATGAGTAACTATTTGCCGGTCGATATGCAACGGTATACGCATCCAAAAAGTCATAGCCACATGTTCAAATGGTACACTGTGACCTTCTGAGGCAAGCATGGTTACCAGACTAAGGGCCTGTTCTTTTGTCTTTTTAACCTTATTTTTACCAGTTGTGGATGATGTCCATGCAGCTTCTGCAATCTTACGATCACTTCCCATGCAATCAATCAGTTCGACCTCGATTTGTTCTAGTCCCACGATTATCTTTCCTCCACTGCGGTATATTCTACCATTACATACGTATCGATTGGTAAATAGATTAATGTGTCCGTACTTTCGGCTAAACACACAGCAATTACTGCCTGACCGTCACTTTCAAGTGAATCTGCTACAAAATCATAGTCATCATTCTCAAGTGCACGATCTGAAAGTTGAAAGCTCACAGTCTCTAATCCTGGTTCGCCTAAAGTAAAGGTTGACCCTGAATCAAATGAGCCCCTATTTACTTTAGCGACAAATTCTCGTAATTTCATTACGGAATTTACCTCAATACTTTTATGTTGTTCTAACTCTTTTTTATAGTTAGCTAAATCTCGCTCTAAGTGTTCAATTTTATTCCGTAATTCTTTGCAATGCACTGTAATTTGAAAACTATTCATTAGTAGTCTCTCCTTTTATACCAGCTATTATGCCGTAACCCGTGATGTCATCCCAGGCGTTTTCGTCGCCCTGATTTCCGTTTGCTACCCTAAATAACTTATCAATAACTCGTATCAATGCAAGAAAATCTGCATATTGTTTTGGGTGTACTCCATTCGGATATAAAATCTGAATGATCTGTTGACTTTTTGAGAAACTATCGCCATATTGTAAATTTTTACGTTTAACAAGCTCTCCAATTGTCTGAGCTCTGGCTAATATTGCTGCTGATTTTGCTACTGGCAACATATTAAAAACCTCCTAGAAACAGGATAACGGTTACACTAAATAAAAATGAAACTAATACCACACAAAGGTCTTCTTTAGTAGCTCTGGTCACGATAAATCTCCTTTATTTGCAGCATAATAGCCACTTTTTTACACAATGATAAATTGTACCTGTCATCACCCACTCGACCTTTATCTTGCATAAAATCTCGAGCTAATTTGGTAACAGTATCTTTTGTAGAGATGCCGTGACCAAGGTGTAATGCCTTGTACTCAGCATATAGCGCTGTAAGCAGCGCACCTTCATTAAGCCAGTTAAGCATATAAGTTTTTCCATGGGTTAAGGTGGGTTCGTTCGGTTAAATCTTTTTGAGAGATGTTGAAAAACATGCAAATAGTTGAAACAATATGTGGGGTTGGCTCCGTTTTTCCGCTTTCTATATCCGCCAGAACTCGCGCTGGGATACCGGTGTGTCTGGATATTTCCAGCCTTGATATATTGAGTGAATGTCTGTAATAGTGCAAATTGTTTTTTATGTTGTTAATCATATAATCAGTGTAGCGCATTATTACTGACTCGCAACTAAATGTTCTCAAATTGTGCTAAGATACGGCCTTGCCCATGGTCTAAATCTAGCTCTAGTTCTTTGATTTTTACTTTCATAGTGTTCCTTTAGTTAGGTAAATGTGAATAAATACCGACAATTAGCAACCAGCAAAAAATCCATGGGATGGGCAACATAGGGCCATTCTTACAAAATCACCGGGATGCCCACATTTCGGGCAACCATCTTCAATAACTTTCTTGGTTTTCTCTTTGTTTTCTTGATTTTCATCATCAGGTAGCTTAAATAAGTCAAACTTACTCCAGTCAAATCCTGTAAACATATCACTTCTCCATTATGTCAGTATCAGTAATAGTGTAACTAAATTGCTGTATACACCGACCTTGTCTATACATGTATAAGTAGTCTAGGTCATCTATCGCTTCATCGATATCAATTGAAGCCATGATTTGTGGGCGCATTATAAAGTTTTGGTCTGGGTTAGTATGGGATAACCCTAATACATGGCCAAGTTCGTGGACTAATACACGTTTAGTAAGATTTTGAGTCATACCTGGTCTAATTAATACCATTGTCATTAATCTACCACTAATAGTTACACCTAGAACATTAGGAGGTAATGTCGGGTCTAATCTAATATCAAGAGGGTGGTGCACACTACTATCTACAGATTTAAAAAAAGCTTGGCACATAAATTTGTCATTTACTTTAGTACTAATTTCGTCTGTGATACGTGCTAACTGTTTCGTATTGCTAACACACCCCGAGCATAATAACACTGCGTTAAAAACAACTGCCTTACTAATAATCATCCTCAAACTCCTCATCATCAAGTTTTGAAGCCGTCATCGAAAATCCGATTTGTGGCTCTAATTCTTGTTTCGAGGATTCATTGGAGTTGTTAAGTATTTTGAGTAAATCACTGATAAAATCTCTTTTACCGGCCAGGTACATCCAATAACCTTTTTGGCGTTCAGAGATAGTTTTGTTTTTTAGCAAACGATTTAGGGAGGATTTTTCAGAAAGTAAAAAATGTATAAATTCATCTAAGTCTGGAGGCAATGACATGACTACTCCGGGTTATTATACTAACCCTGGTGTCACAGATTACAGCGCTAACTTGACTTTTTGTGGCTTATATTGACATAAGAAAATTTTCTTTTCTTCTAGACAAGTCTTTAATTGCGTGACAGCCTCACTTGAAGATAGGGGATAAGCAGGCTTTTCACTCATCAAAAAACACTGATCGGTTGTACCATGCTCAAGACCGAATATATGCCCTAATTCATGCGCTAAAATATAGGTAACTTTATTGGCTGATACTGTATCATCTATTTTAAGTGTACGATTAGGCAAATCAGCCCAACCTGTATACTTACCTAGATCATCAATTGATATGACTAATATGGGGTCAAAATCAGTGTCTCCATCTGTTGTTTCAACCATAGTTACAACTTCACAGTCGAAAACCGTATTTAGTTCACTAAATACCTCCTCTATTGCAGCTTTCCTCGCAACAGAATCAACCCCACACGCAGGGACAAACACAAGTAATAGCGGTAACAATTTAAACATAAAACACCTTTCTTGCCTAGTTTGGACGATTACTTATTTTCAGCAGCCATGCTGTTGTATCATTACAAATAAGTGTGTACCTGATTGCAGACAATAAGTCTATTGGCCAAATATTAAGCATCATGTATTAATGATAACAGGTATAAGCGGATGTGCAACTAAATCGTCAATATGCTCGACCCGTAAACGTATTTGCTGATTTAATACTATTGGGAAATCTATGTCGTGTAGAGTTTCTACGACTGTTTGAGAGCCTTCCACATCAACATTCCAGCTCGATGTAATGAAAATATCAAACATTCTTGGTAGTAGATCATCATCTATATCGTCAAGATAGTTAATCTCACCTTGAGCATAGACCTCATCAACAACTTTACGAAACTTATTAACAATAATATAATAACTCACCCTCACACAGCCTCCTAATACTACAATATACCTTGTAATATTGAAGGCTGCCACACTTTGTTTAAGTTACATGGTAAATAAACTGTATGTATGTTTTGGGGTTTGTACTAATTCAAAGTTAAACTTAGCTTTGGCATCAATTTGACTATCAATCAAAAAAGTGCTCTTCTTTGCGAGGTAGCTATACATGGCCGACTCGACTGTGCCGACTATCTGATTAGTTTGGTCTTCTTCGAGGTTTAACGGTTTATTGTGTACTACAGCAGTAATGATAGAGTAACCATTTTCAACTGGTTTTTCGGCATAAAAACGCACTTCCATCGCTGACCCTGGAACATCTACAACTTCGATCTTTGTAGTTAATGTAAATCGTTGATTAATAACGTCCACATTGATACTGGTAATAGTAACGGTAATTAAGGATTTCTTAACTTGTGCAGTATTCATACGACCATACAACTCCTTTCATATGACTACATAATCCTTAATTATCCTACATATGTCAAGCTAGTTTTACGAAAAAATTATATTGATCGTTTTTTCTGTTTTGGTGAGCACATCTGAACAGTCTTGTTCAACGACTTCTACTTCGGTTTCTACCCACTCGAATGGTTTCACATCTTTAAAAAAGTCTACTGTTTTGTCTTTATTATTAATAAATAACTGGCTTAGTAAGGCCAGTTGTGTATTAGACAGTATAAATTTAACCATTTAACCCTCATTAGCCACTAATGTAGTAGTTGCATTAGCCATACCAATAATAATAAAACTAATATAATACTCATCATTACTTCGAGTTCATCGTTATACATGTCCCTAAGATCGGGTGTTCTTTGATTTTATAAAGAGTGATATTAAGACCGGTTGCTTCATAAAAAGATAATACATAATCCGTATGTACCGTTGCTAATAATGTTGCCCGCATTGGTGGGTCGATTACCCACCCTTTATGCTTCAAAGCAATCCAGTCCTCTTTTTGCATAGCCTCACTTTGGTCGAGATTGAGAACTTCTATCAATTTCATGCGTATTCCTTTCTGGGCGTGTAAAATAGCGGTCCATGCGGACCAATATTCCCCTCAATTCTCGGATGTTTCGCAGTAAATCGCTGCGATCATGCCTACTGACAAACGGTAATGCATATTGCATCGCCAAAAAATCACTGAGGAGTGAATCTAATTGACTTAATCTAAAATCCATGAAGTGGAATTATCTATCAGATGATAGATATGTTGTCAACGAAAGGTTTCGTAATTGTACGATAGTGTAACATTTTGCCATTGCCCTTAGCACTTTGGATATTTCTTTCAAATATCGCTTTGGAGTCAACGTTTTATGATTACGTATTTGGTTTAATCTGTAGATTAATCTTTGCTGTTTGTTTTTGTATCTCATTTATTTAATCTTCCTTTTAGGGGACAACTCAATTTCAATTGCACTAATAGCCGGCTTCTCGGTTTCATCATTTAGAGTAACTTTCGCAATTGTGCTACTTAACTGATCAGGTTTTATCGTCTCTAATTCAGAGAGTGCGATTTTCGCATCTGTTTTGGATAGATAAAACCTCGACAAATCTATATTATATTGTTCTATTGAATCGTTTTGTTTAAAAACCAGTGCATACTTTATTATACTTGGTTTATTCATAAATAACTCTCTCATTTACTAAAATATCTTTCATTGCGCACACACCTTTATCATTATAAGACTTCCTAGCAAGACTGCTACTGTCAAAATAAAAAACACTGCATCTCTCTGCTCGCTTGTCATGGTCTTGATTCCTATCGAAGGTTATGTTATACTATTAATATGAGACAGCAAATTTATTTCATATTATTTTTGTCAGCTTGTGTCAATGAACCTACAAAAGAACCTATAACGAATAAACAAATTTGTTCTGGAACAACTGATGGTTTTTATTGTGCGGTTGAGAAAATGAATGAGGCGTTAGGTTGTGACTGGTTTAAGTTGCACAATGCAACAATTACTAGCCCTAATAATCGCATTGGAATTATAGTGATGGCACTAGGTCAGGGGCATGCTGCACAATACGACTTATATGAAAACCCACGTACAGAATTTATTTTAGTCGATAAGGAAATCGAAGATCAAACAGAAATAGCTATTTACATGTTGCATGAACTTGGTCACGTTGTCGGACTAAAGTATAACGGGGATGCACATAGTCAAGACCCGCATAGTTTAATGTATTTTCAAATTAAAAAATCGGAAATGACTGAAGAAGCTTTTGATAAGTTTAAAATAGATTTACAGAGTCAGGTAAGTTATTTATGTACTGAGCTTTGAACAACAATTAGTTGGTTAGGTGGAAAAATTTGTACATATTTAACTTTTATTTGATTTTCTGACATAATTTCAAGTACTTCTAATAATGCACCGCTACCTCCTATAGCTGTATTTGTTGTAATTACTCTATCGCCTACTTTTATTCTAAAATTAAATTTATCAAGTACCATAATTTGCTCGCATTTTGACCTGATTAATTTTTATTATCACTAAGCCAGGAAATCAGTACATCTAATTTAGTTAGAGCCACTGTTCCTCCGGAGTCAGCTACTATATAAGCTTTTTTAAAGCTATCTAACTCATCGTATACTACTGTAATCTCGTAATCTCTATTCCTATGACAAATAGCATTTTCTGTCATATTAGGGCGCTCTACCTTTGGTAACCCTACACTTATAAGATACTCGCTTAATTGGTCAAGACTCAGCATGTCCAACCTTTGTTGTGTTAAATTCTTTAAATAATTCAGCAGCTTTAAATGCCATGATTGGCATACTGCGTGTATCTGCTGTTAGCTTTACATGTTCGGCAATTATATAGTTATCCAACACTGCGTCAATTAAGCGAATAGACTGAAATCCATCACGACTTACTCTGATATGTAACTCATATCCAGTTGGTGAGCTCCACATTAAATCTTGCGTAGCCTCACAATCATGCCATTTACTGACAGCCGGTAGCTTGCCAATGATACGTTTTAACCGTTCAACATCATCTATTCTACAACTATTTATAAGTAACATATGCAGTATCTCCTGTTAAACGAACTACTATCATATAATTTTGTACGGCAGTCAAGATACTATTTCTGTAAAGCTTCTAATTTGTGTAAAGTCATGTGCATCAAGTGCTTTACTTCAGCAGCATTTTTTGGTATTCGTTTAGTCTTTTTAGCTTCTGTGCCCCGTAAAACCAGGTTTAAGGTTTCTTGTGTGGCAGCCATCAGTTCTTCGATTTGATTTGATAACATAACGCGTACCTCCAATATATTAAAAGGATATCACGTTATATTTTGTGCGCAAGGTTATTTTTGTGGGAGTGTCACTAAAGAAACTTTTGGAACGGTGCCATCGCGTTTATTTGGATCAAAATGGACTAACATACTAGGAAATGGTGCACTGCTTGGTGCTCCTACAAACTTAATCCTGCCTGTTATAAACACAATTTCAGCTGCACGCTGCCAGATTAGTTTAAAAGCTTTTGTGTCTGTACGAGCTGGTATAAGCATGGTAACAGTTGCACCACATACCATTTCCGTTTCACAGATAGCTTTTTTCACCCATTTAAGTAGCTCACTGTAGGGTGGGTTGCACCAAACATTTCCTACCCATGGTTGCTTTAGGCTATCTTGTTCCGCGGTATAAAACCCAGCGCACTTAGTGTTGTCTTGATTCGCACAAGCATCAAGTACATACGGTCCCCATTGGTTTTGTGCCCAGTCAAACACATGTTTTGGAGTTTCCCAAACGTCGCTACCTGTCTTTGTTTTAGCACTAGTATAGTGCACTTCATGCTTCATAGTACGTCCCATGTTTCAATTTTATAGTACTTAGATATCAAGGACTTACAACTGCACTTGGCTTTTCTGCAATCCCATACAGGGTCTTTGTGTAAGTCTAGTAGCTCGTAACGAATTAACAAGTCTTTTTCTTTTACGGCTTTTTTGCGATCCCGGTAAACACTTTGTACGATGCCTGCGCGAAGAAGTAAGTATATTTTTTGTTTCACACTTTTATTCCTCTTGATTCAAGCCATTCCGCTACCCCGCAGTCGGCTTTTTGCTTGATATATTCGATATAATTATCGTCTAAAAGTACACCGTAGCTTGCGGCATTAGTTACCAATAACGATCTTTTGGTCACTATCATAAGTAATTTAATCTCTTCCCACTGATCTTTGGTTAGCACTACTGCGTCTTTTAGTTCTGTTTTCAGCTTCTCGTTCTCTTCGCGTAGTGCATGACAGTTATCGCAGGTATTTGGGTAACCACAATCTATACATTCTGTTTTTTCTTCTTTGTCCACTTTCTTCTCCTCGACCGGGTTTGCGGCGTTCTATTCTTCTATTGCTTCTGATTTGATTTTTGAATATTTTCCAGAAACTCGACATCCATAGCAAAAAACATAGTAATATGAGTCCATTCCATATGGTGGAGTTTCTTTCCGTTGACATGGATTATTACCACACTTGCACGGGTTAATCCTGGTTTCGTTGGTCATAATATCCTTTATTGGTTTCATTTACGACTCCTTTTAATTTAACCCCTTCCTAATTAGACACTTTTTTCACAGCTAATCAATATCTCAAAATGGCGTTCTCGATTAAACCAGTAGTCTATTGACTCATATGCAGCTTTAATGTGTTTGTCTGCAGCTTCAATAAATATATCTGTAACCGATTTTTGTGCTTCGCTTCCAAGTATTTTGACTATTGGCATGTCCGGATATATTGCAAGAAGCCTGGAAATTTCATCCGCAGGATTTCTCATTTACCATATTCTCCTATCTTATCACTTTTCTCTCTAGTCGAGCCCACACAATTGTTGTGCACAGATTAATATTAGTTTTGTTGGTCATTTGTTTTTTATCCATCCTGAATAAGCAGGCTCATTCTATTTTCTTTCCTACTCTAATATGTATGTTTATTGAAAACTAAAATAAAGTCATCTACAATCTTTCTGATGGCTTCGAGCTGGTCCTCTATAATAGCTGTTGGTTGCTGGTCTGGGGTTTTGCAGACAACAACCTCTCCTGCCTCATTACTTAGCGTTGCTAAGCGTGTTTCTTTAACAACCTCGACTATCAACCCGGTACCCTCGTACCTGTCTGTATAGGCTATTGTGTCTCCTGCCTTTATCTCGTTGCCTAGCATGTCTTTCATACTAGTATCCTAACCGCAATTTCTGTGTTTCAGCGACGAGTTCATCTAATACGGCTTCGCGGCGTTTCTTTTCTTCCTCTGATGTCACCTTAAGCACTTGATTAGCGAACACGTTCTTCCCTGTGTATGCTTCTGTTACACCATGTTTTATATCGTTTTCGGATAATTCGCGTCTAAAATTCACAAGTACTGTGAACACTAGTGAGCCGTCCTTGTCATCCACCTGAGTTAGCTCATCTATTCGACCGATTTTATCCTCATATCTCACATGATCGCCTATTTCCAGGGCGCTTCCTTCCTTATCCACAATTGGGTAGTCTAGATCACCGCAATAAATTAGATCAGGGTTCGATGCAGCGCTATGAAGATGTCTAGCGTGTGTTTTTGTACTAACGTACATCAAAGATGTACGACGTTTTGAATATCGTCTATATACTTTAATTTTCATTTGTTTTCCTTTAATAATTTTTCAATTAGCTTGGGTAGTTCGCCTTGGATTTCGAATTCTTCTATGCTGGCCTCATGTTCATAATTATATTTAGGGTCATTGGTCCAAGTGTTTCTCTTTTTATACTCAGCAAAAGCAGCGGTATTTGATATGATTTGTGGAGTTCCAGCTTCAAAATGAGGACTACTATTTAATCTATAAAATGGTAGATATCTTTCCGCCTCAGCTCTATCTAGCCAAGCGCCGCAGATGTGGTAATCTGAGTATTCGCCTGCTGTTATTATGTAGATTTTCATATTTAAAACTCCCTGATAAATATTTTTACTAATGTTATGAAAAGTCCTATACAAAAACACGCAACTGCCGACTCGATTGCTGTACTGATTATGAAACCTATTGCGGTACCTATAATCTCAAACATATCGCTTCCGAATAGGAAGCTGTACTTAAATATGCGGTAGAGCAATATTATAGAGAACAAGGTAGCAAATAAGGTCAGCATAACTGTAATCATCTTCTCTCCTCGTGGTAATCCACTGGCTTCCATGTTTTTGTGAGCATGTAGGCCTTGACATACTCGTACGGAACTGGCTTATAATGCTTGGTTGCATCTACCCCAATATCCATTTGTAGTAGGTGTGGCTCGGAAGGCAAGCTTCCGTGGCTGTGTCCGTGCAAGTTCCAGGCGCCGTAGTGGCTTTTATTCCAGACTCGCATGGCATAGTGACACAGGACTATGTGTTGCCAGCCCCCTGGCAGGGTTGGGTCAGCTACGCGGATTTCTTTTAGGTCACTGATGCTGAAGAATCGTTTGCGCAGTTCACCGCTGAGAAGCTTTTGGTCGTGATTGCCGGAAACCAGGTGGATGCGTCCTGGAAGCTGCAGCAGAATGTCCTCCGTCTGCTGACGGGGCCAAAAGCTGAAGTCACCTAGGTGAAACACGTCATCGCCTGGCTTTACAGTCTGTTGCCAAAAGGCAATCATGTCTCGGTCCATCTCTTCACGGTCTCGGAAGGGGCGGCCTGAGAACTTTATGACGTTCTCGTGCCCGAAGTGGGTGTCGCTGATAAACCAGAGTTTTGAGCTGTCGAGGATTTTCATGTGTGCTCCTCTCGTATCATGGCCATGATGTCATTGGCCTCACCACTATAGTATCGATTGAGTGGTTTACGTATTAAATATTGCCAATGATGTTCATTAATAGCTAACCTGGGCGCTTCACCCATTTTTTGCAAAGCTCGGTCCCGTAACGAATTGATTAAGGACACTAAAGCCATTGTTGGCGTGGATTGCTTTATTTCCTTTATTTTCTCTACTTGATCTGGTTGTAGAGGGAAATTTAGTTCACCGTCGGTGATTATAGCTCTACTGTTTTCCTGTAAGCCTTTCTCAGTAATATCAGTAGCATCGCATAAGTACCCGCCGTAATAGCCGTTACTATCGTTGCGAAACTCTATGTCGCAGTGGCCTTTGCGTGTTAAAATTGTGATTCCGTATGCCTCCACGCAGTCTTCTCCTGGTTTAGGGATTGCCCCACCAAGGTCTTTTTGTTCTATTTCTACGATTTCACTGTTAAGTAGATTATGTATACCGTTCACTTCGTAGTAATAACTGTGCGAACAGCAATCACCTTCTACACAGTAAGACAGCAACCTACCCTCAGTAGTTTTGAAAATTATCTCGTTGTCCTCAACTACGAATAATTCTACTACTGTTTTTCCGATTAGTTCTTTCATATGATTATCCTTATCCGAATAACTTTCTGGCATCTTTCTCGTTATCATACACTCTGCAGCCCCAAATACTTAGCCTATCGAAGTTTACTAGTGATTTTATCTCATTATCGGAATACTTTTTGGTGACGTACTTCCTAAATGCCTCTTGAAAGGATTCAGCTTCTACTTCTCCGAGGAATGTGGCTGTTCCACTTTCTCCATTGGTTGCGAATCCTTCTTCCCATAATTGGTACTTTTTCATGTTGTTGTCCTTATAGTTGCAAAGTTTATACTACAGACCGGGTTGTTTGTAGAAGATAGTGTGACCGCATTTATAACAAGAGTACCCTACAACGCTTCCAATTAAAGCTGATTTTTGATATATACTCCACTTATTGCAGTCTTCGCACCATTTTTCTTTATTACCAAGTTTAAGTTGCGTACCTCTAAACTTATCATATAGTAGTTCATCACGTACTTGATAGTACCTTTCACAGGTTTTTTCGTAGTCAGGAGGTACTCCTGGGCAACACCTATCTCCACAATAATCACAATACATAAATTCTCCTTATATCTATAATATTACCCTGGATTTGACAGTGCCACAGGCATTACAGAAGTAGTGCTGTGTTTCTTTATCAGACCACATTTTGTATTGTTTATCCCACACTTGAGCTTGCACTGAGCACGTATCGTCGACGTAATAATGGTCTTCGCTTGGCTCACGATATTGTTCATAGGTGTAGCGCAGCTCTGTGTGCTCGGTTTTCTTTTCGCAGTCGTGGCAGTGTAGGTTCATGTAAGCTCCTTTGTAGCAAACTTTATCATGGCATGCATGAATTCCAACCATTCTTCGTTTGTGAAACTGATTAATTCTAGTTGCTTCTGACCATCCCATAGCCCGCAGCTATGCAGTGTTATTTCATCTGAGGTCCACCACGCCCCTCTAAAAGAGGCGCCCCACTCTAATTTGTCTTGAAAAAAGGGCATATTACACATCAGCAAGTATAGGATATACTTCTCTTGCTTTTCTATATATGAAAATGTCTCTCCATTAGTTATGGCTCGACATACCTCAATCGCCCATGTACCAAAGAGCTCATCCATGCTATCGTCGTAAGTTGTGAAATTGAATATATGCATAGCCATGAACTGCCCGCGAGTTTGAGTCCCATCACGATTCTTTTCGATGACATAGCTATTTTCTAATAGTTCTAAATAATTCATTTACCGTTTCCTTAACTCGTTGTATCGACGCAACAATTGTTTATTTAAATTTTTAAGTTGTTTCATATCTTCGTGAATTCGCTTTACATTGTTTTCATGGTGTTTGTTTAAATCGTTTATTAGTTTTTCATAGTAGGTATGCAAATTGTGTATACGACTTAGTAACACATTGTTCTGCTTTGCGTGATCTATTCCATCTAAATGGATGTACTTAATATACGTATCAAGATGTGTTTCGGGTACTTCACTATCCGTTTGCATGTAATCTTCTGCTACAGCTAAACTGTATTGGTCACCAATCTTTATTAAGATGTGGCTGTCTCCTTGAATAATTAAGCTAGTTTCTGCACGATCTTGAAAACGTTTATGCCTTAGTATTCGGTTCATGTTATTTCTCCTCAGGCAAGGTCCAGTTGGACTTCGCGGACATTGATTTTCAACACCTTATAAATCGATGATCGTCTCCTCAGCTTATCTACTAACTTCTTTGCCTGCTCCTTGTCCGATACAGCATATTCAACTACAACTTCTGGTCCATCATCTGTTTCAATCAGGCTGGTTATTATATATAATATTTTGGCCATGTTAGTTAGTTCCTTAATCGTTTGCGTCATATATTACGGTTTTCATGACTATTTCCAGGGTTACCGGTTCATCTCGCTCATAGAATGTTACGTTAAATACCTTCGTAGCTGAGCTGTTGAAATATTGTAGCCAATCCTCAGCATCAAAATGCTGCTTTACAAATTCTTTCACAGCCAGTTTTGCCGCTATTTTTGGGTTAGCTGCGTTTACGGTAATAGTGTCTTTTTTATTTATGTTTACACGGTAGTTCATGCTCTTGTTCCTTTACCCCTGGTATCGCCTAAATAAGTATCGATTGATTCAACTTTTTGTTAAATTCATGTTAACTCCTAGAGAGGCTACTGCCCTGGCATGACCAGCTTCCGCTGCTTCCCAGGTTGTGTATCTTTCTTGGTAATCTAAGCACTCCCAGTCAACTTTAAACATCATCGTTTCGAACAGTATCGGTTTACCCTGATCCCAGCCGGGGTCTATCCACAAAAATACCGTGGACACAGCGATGTCGCCTACCTCTGTATACGCTACCTGCCGATTCTTGGTCGTTGTTAGCAGGTGTATCAGCTCAGGGTCATCTCTATCACATGGGACTGGTGTATGATCATTAAGTTTGTAATAACGCATGTATTGTTTCCTTTATTACAATCAGTGTGACATTAAACCAGGGGAGGTGCAAGTAATATTTAGTGCAAACATATAAAATTGAGGGGAAGTCAAAAATAAGTAACCAAGATGAAGTGTAAGTGTTAATGTGATAAGTATCAGACATGCCGCACGAAAAGGCAGGACTTGGAGAAAGACCGATAAACTGGACCTGGATTTGATCACCAGGTGGGTGTTTTCGCCCTAAATTGTCTGACCACGGGGGTAGTAGCTAGTAAATTTTGGTACCTTGGTTTCTTGTCTTTTAGTAAGACAAATAAATTAACTTTATTAGTAATATTTACTAAACCATATTTCTAATACTAGCTAAGACGGTTTTAAACCTAGTATGATTTAAATATTGCTGCTAAATTTAGCAGCTTTTCAGAAAACCAGTTTTGAGTTGAAATATTTTCTCGGATTTTAGACTCCAATTTTCCTGAAAGGTTATAAACCGAAATCCCGATTTTTAGAAATTACCTCTTTTACTAGAGGGATGTCTTCCTCTGGCACCATGTCGCACATTTCTCGATATAAATCGTCTAGTATCTCGTTTTACCAGGGACGGATATTAGTAAGGCCGTATTCTTGCACTAACTCCGCTATTGACCACTCGTTGCCCTCGACGTCTAGGATGCTATGGCTATAACCTCTGCATTTACGGCTCGCTTTAATAGCTGCTTCCGCCGTTTGATGCGTTGTATAACCTTTACCGCTGTAACAAGCTGCTAGTACTATGGCAAATTTCTCGTGCCCTCTAAACCTGATATCTCGATCAAAGTGCTGACTTGCTAAATCGTGTATAGTACCGGTACCTGACATTTTTTGTGCTATTGTATAGGTTTTCATAAGATCTCCATATCAAAAAGAGGACAAAATTTAAAGTAACCATTGTTAGCCCAGTAATTAACGAGACCCTGAGCCTTTTTGATAGTTGCTGGTTTTTTACAGTTAAGCTTAGCAATGACTAATTCAGGCGATATATTTGCAAGTTCGACGAATCTTTTACGAGCTACTATGGTATTACCGTTGAGAATTACATCACCAGCTTGATTAATTGCGATTGTATTTTTCATTTTTATCTCCATGTTTATTTTACAATTTGTTTTTTAAGTTTTTGTGCGGTAGCGACAATTATTAAGCCAGGGTTGTTACGATTATTAATCCAGTCACTTGCATGTGATGCAGTATTAACAACATCAACTAAGTTTTTACGTAAGTCTGCGTAATACATTAGGCTATCTGCATAGTCCATGAGAGCATCAGCACGTAATTGACGTGCCCAGGCTACTTGTTTGTCGCTGCCAATTAATTGTACGAGGCCTAGTGTTTCTAATTTTTCGACTTGTTGTGTTGTTGCTTTCATATGTCGACTCCTATTTATAAATAAAGCATAGCATAATTAGTCCAGGTGTCAACAGAATATAACGCGATATTTTGATTAATGGGCTCTATTTTGTCATTAAACCAGGTGAAACTGATTTCTCCCCCTTGACTGGTCACAGGGTGTCAGGGGGTTGAGCGTAAAGATTTTTTTACATCGAAAATGAGCTAAGTATATGAAATTTCTGTAGTATATATATATAGATTTTTATAGTCAGTACAGTCAGTACTAACTATTACATACATATATACAGCAAAATACTCTTATACATACATATACTTTGTCTCTTATACTATATAATAATCACCTTGAGGTTAGGGGTGTCTGCCTAGACCAAGTGAAATTTGTCTTTGATATCATATAGTTACCACTGGTTTAGTGAAAGAAAAACCCCCTGCCAACCCCCTGCCGGTCATACCCTAAAGCTTACTTCCCACCCAAATTCAGTCAATTTTACCCCATATTCGAGGTGTAGTTCACGTATGTGTTCAGTGATTTGTTCAGTGTTTAGCTTCTCAACAAGAGCTTTGTCACGTGCTTTGGGGTCACCTGTAGCAACTATTTGCGTTTTTTCATGAAAATAAATAACCATAAATCATAGTATATGTGTATATGCCTGAGTACGCCAATGTTTTTACCACTACATATTGTATGTCAAGTAAGAAACATACTACATATAGTGCCAAAGTACCCACGCAAAAATTGCGTACCGCAACAGACAAAATTATGTAGGACTAATTTAGTACTATATTAAACTGCCTAAAAAATAGGCACACCCTGGACGGATGGCACCCTGGTTTTAGGGTAAAATCGTACAAAAATTTTCAAAATTTAAGAGGCATATTTACGAAATATCACTAATATCAGGCACATAGGTCACATATCGCGTTATATAACAAATATTACACGTACTCCAAAAAACAGGTATTACCAGGCATAATTTCGGCCAGATTTTGCACGGCCTAAAAACCCCCTCAAAATACCTATGATTTTACCCCCTAAAATAGGGCTGTTTTGGGCCCCACCCTTCTGGGCCAAAGGAGGTACGACATTGAGGGAGTACTTATATAAGTATAGGTAGTATGTGTTGGGTCTAAGGAGGTATCGACCTGTTGGGCCAAAGGTCCCTGTGACATCCTGGTATAGATATGAGTAAAAGTATGCAAAAAATGGTCGTTTTAGGTGATTTGCATATGCCGTTTCACGACAAAAAACGACTAAAAGAAGTTATTCGAAGAATTAAAGAAGCTCAGCCAGATGTAGTCGCCCAAGTGGGTGACTTATACGATCTGTATAGTCTTAGTCGCTACGCAAAATCTCAGAACCTAGTGAAGCCCGAGGACGAGCTGTTCGGTGCAAAAAGAGACGCCGAGAAGATGTGGAGTGAGATTCAGGCAGCGGCGCCTAAGGCTAAGTGCTTGCAGTTGCTGGGAAACCATGATGCCCGGTTGTGGAAAAAACTGTATCAGCAGCTACCCGAGTTAGCTGACTCCATGATACGCGACTACGTTCTTCCTCAGTACCGGTTTAAGGGCGTGGTAACGACAAAATCCCCCAGGGACCACCACGATCTCCGCTTAAATGGTGAGCGCATCCGGTTACACCATGGTTTCCTGTCACGCAGCGGCGACCACATGCGAAAGTGGCTGTGCAACACAGTGGTGGGTCACAGTCATCGTCCTGGCATACAGTACGAGTTAATCAACAATAAACCGGTCTTTGAAGCGAATGCCGGATATTTAGGGGATAGTAAGTCGTCGGTGTTTTCATACAACGAGTCATCGGTAAAAAACTGGGTGCGTGGGTACCTGGAAATTGACGCAAACGGTCCAAAATTCATAAGCTTGGAGTAAGCACATGGCAAAGTCAAAAGACGAACTACTGGTAATGTTGCGCAATAATTTCATGCGTGACAACACGATTACGAAAAACGGTATGAGTTGGCGCACAGTGTTCCAGGCCGCATTCGACAGTTTGGAAGACAAGCGTTTTAAAATGGCCAAAGGATATTTCGCCGACCTGTCCCTGGCAGAACTCCTGGATTCAAAAGACCTAGTAGAAGACCTCTTCATCGAAGAGTTCCTGGTAAAACTTGAAAAACACCTGGCTGGCATCGCCGCAATGAGCCAGGCCGAATTAGAAAGCTACCAAGACGAAATCAACGAAATGGTTTCAGTCACAAAGTTTGATACCTTTTTGGATAAACAGGCCGCCCTTCTCACCCGGTTTAGCGAAGTCTCCGCAGAACCAATCACGGTGATGGAAGAAGAAGTAGCCGCCCCAGTATTACCAAATAAGCGTAAAAAGAAAAATGAGTCGAAAAACTAAATCCTTAGTGCCAGTAAGTACTAATGGTCACGCCGATTCGGTGATTTTGGAAGCCAAGCGTATGTTTATGCAGCATGTGCCAGTGGCAAAGATTGCTGAAAAAATAGGCGTACCAATTGGTACCATCAACACCTGGAAAAAAAGAGCAAAGCCAGTCAGCTGGGATATTGAGCGAGAAGACGCAACAAGAAGTCTGATCGACGCCTCCTATGCGGCAGGTCGTCCGTTGCGAGCAGAGATACGGCACCTTACTTTGGAACAAATCAAGCGAGGTATCGACCACATAATGCATCGACCAGACCCGCCCAACTTACAGGAAATTGAGCGTTTGTCAATAATCGCCACTAATATAGATAAAATTTCTCGTCTTGAGGAAGGTCAAGCCACAGAGATCACTGAGGTGAGGGGTAACGTGGTATCCACCAAACAAGCGATTGAGATATTAATGAATGACCCATTCAAGCCGAAAGATGAGTTGGTAGTGACCGATGCCGAAGTTGAGGCATTAGATGAGTAAGCGTGGAAGTGGGGACACAGTCCCGAAGCAGGTAGCCGACTATGTGTCGGTGCTTAATGACTTACACGAAAAGTGGATGCCCCACCCTGGTCAATTAGAGCCGGGCACTCATATTTTCTACAAAGACTGTAAACAGATGTTCATCGCGTTTGGCCGTCGTGCTGGCAAGACCGAGTTCGCCATGTACTGTCTGGTGCGCTGGGCTTTAACCCATCCAAATAGTGAGTGCTACCTCATTGGTCCAATGCAACGTCAGATGCGTGGTATTGTTTTCTCGAACAATCGGTTAATGCATTTTATCCCAAAAAAGTATGTGGCTAGAGTCAATGAAACCGAAATGCGTATTAGTTTAACCAATGGATCAATCATTAAGGTGGACGGTTCGGATAACATTGACACATTGCGTGGTCTGCGCATGAATTTCCTGGTAATTGATGAATATAAGGATTGCCGAGCGGACCTACTGGAAACAGTGCGTCCCTCCCTAGCCGACTTCCAAGCACCCCTCCTGGTTTTAGGGACTCCACCTACCATAGAGAATCATTACGTGGATTTGATGCGTGAAGCTCAGGTGTCTCCTGATTGGCGTTTTTATAAATTGCCGACCTCCTGCAATCCTTACATTTCCAAAGAATGGTTGGAAAAAGAAAAAGCTAGGTTAGTCCGTAATGGGGACACGGAAATATGGCATAGAGAGTACGAAGCCGAATTTGTAAAAGGCGGCAAGAAGTCAATTTTCCCAATGTTGTCGGATTCCCATATCGTCGACCACCTGGATTTGCTCAAGTCACTAGACCGTAAATTCGATCAATATGACTGGGTATGCTCCATGGATCCCGGTAGTGCATCAGTCTTTGCAGTACTGTTTGTGGGGGTCAACCACTACACGGGCGATGTGGTAGTATTGGATGAGTTGTACTTAGACGACCAAAAAGATACCCGCATTGGTGTTGTCTGGCCTAAATGCGCAGAGCAGATGGCCCAAGTACCAAATACCTGGGTAGAACAAAAAGATTGGTATGTAGTGGTTGATGAGGCCGCATTGTGGGCACGTAATGAGTTGCTAGACAGATTTGGGGTGAACTCATTTCCAACACACAAATCGAAAAACAAAAAAGAAGACGGATTGTCGCTAATTAAAGATCTACTTTCTACTCGCAAAATCCGTTTTAGCAGCAAATGTGTGAAGTTGCGTTGGGAAATGGAAAACTACACTATCAATGATGCCGGCAAGTTGCGAAAAGAGCACGACCATCTTATCGATGCTATACGGTATGCTTTGGCTGGCGCTCATTACAGTACGGTACCCGAGCCAATGCCAATGATTCGCGAACCAGATCCACTAGAAGAAGGACGGATGGTTTCAATTGAACAAGATTTTTTCTCTAGCCGAGAAACTGACTACATGCTTGATGATTAAGCATGACATTGAGGTAATGATATGGATTACACAGCTATAACACTAGTTGCACTAATAATCGCAGTAGTAGCTTTTTTGCTAGCTAGCCTAGCATTGGTTACTTTAATTGGTCTTAAAACCAGTACTCACCGTATTGAATATGTTGACCCTTTTAAAGACATACCTCCAACAGAATATAGTTTTGATATACCTGAAGAAAAGCTTGCCCAATTCCCAATTCATCCTGAAAAAGAAGATATGTTAAACAACCATAAGCCTCAGCAAATGTCAAGCGATGAATTAGCAAAATATTTTGCATCACAAGAAATGGATGAGTAACCATGAGTAATTTTTTTGATGATACTTACTTGCAAGCTTCGACTGTAGTGCGTCCATTTTGGACGGTACTTGGTGAATCTGATGACCACGAAAAAATTTTAGAGTGGTTAAAAGCTGCCTATGAAGTTGAAGCAAACGCATCGCAGGAAATACGCTCAAAAGCCTACCGCAACATGATGGCTTACAAAGGTGACTATAATAAAGGTAGTATGGGCTTATTTGCTGAATCATTGCAGCCTAATTCGCCATTTGCTGCATCCCAACGTAACCAAAAAATGGTGGTTAACCACCTATATGACCTTACTGAGCAACGTGTGTCACGTATGACCCGGTATAAGCCAGCCATTCAAATCAATCCGGCCAATACCGAATATCAAGACAAAATATCAGCAAAGATTGTTAAAGCATGGGTGGACTATGAATTTTATGTTAACGACATGGATCGATTGGTCACTGACATCGCACGCGCTTGCTACGTCATGGCCGAAGGCTACATTCTCATCAAGTGGAACCCAAATAAAGGCGACTTACACCCATCTTGGAAGCAAGAAATGCAAGAAGCCAAGCGCTGTGGTCGATTACCGAGACTGCCAAGACTCGACAATGACGGGAAGGAAATCCGCGGTGAAGACGGAGAAATTCTCTATATAGAGCGTCCAGTTTACACGGGTGACCTGGAATACGAACTCATTACAGCCTTACGCATCCATCCACAATCAGCTAAAACTAAGTGGGAAGATGTACAGTATGTATTTATTGATCGCTTCATCGACATTGATGAGCTCAAAATGCAGAACCCACATGTTGCTGATGAGTTAAGTGCCGGAATTAATAACACTAGTGGCAACGCCAACGGCAACCTTATTCATGTCAGAGAATTTTATCATAAGCCCAACGAATTCATGTCATGCGGGCGTAAGATACTATTTACAGACAATGCCATTCTAGAAGACAGTCTATTACCGGAAACATTAACTGATCTACCTGTATGCCGTTACACCGATATTGATATCCCAGGTGAATTACGTGCCATGTCATTCTACCAAAACGGGTACGCAATTAATGCGGCCCTCAATGACTTCACCACTATGGTACGTCGTAACACCATGATGGCAGCTCACCCTAAATGGCTGATTCCCAGAGGTTCACTGGTAAAAAAAGAACCGCTCGGCAATGATATTTCATTTATTGAGTTTTCCGGGGCTGTGCCACCTAGAATTGAGGTGCCACCACCTCTTTCTGGCGAGCTTTTTAGTGTTCGGCGAGAGTTAAAGCAAGATTTACAGCAAATCATGGGTGTGTTTGACATTTCGCGGGGGCAAGTACCTCCAAACGTTCGCTCAGGTATTGCGATGCAGTACCTAGATGAGCAAGAAAATGAGCGTGCCAATGCTAGTGTAGCGAAACATGCTGCTTTGATCCGAGAATTAGTGCAAAAATCAGTGCTTTATGCCGCTGCCTACTATGATAAAGATGATGAACGGCTGATTCGCATCCTAGGCTCAAACAATAAATACATTGTCGCTAATTTTGACCCAACTCATTTAACAAAAGCATACGATATCCGTGTACAGAACTCGTCGGCTCTGCCACAATCACGCGCTGCTCGTACACAAACCATCATAGATCTTAAGCAAGCGTTCCCGGCTTTGATTAAAGATGAGCAAGTTGCCGATATGTTGCAATTTGGCGAGACTGAAAAGTATTATGATGCAGCCACAATGGCATTACGTAGTGCTGAAGCCGAAAATGAAGACCTATTGTCTGGTAAAACCATAGATGACCCAACAGATTACGAGGACCACCTAACACACTGGACCATTCACGTGCGCGATATGCAGAATCGTGCGTTTAAAGAGAGCCCAATCCTAGTCAAACAACGGTACACTGACCATGTGATGGCAACTGAAATGTTGATGATTAAGCAAATCCGCAAAAACCCAGCTTATGCCGTAGAGTTAGTTAAGTTGCCACGATTTCCTCTCTTTTTCCCGCTGAATTTAGCGGATATGACTGCGTTGGACGCAGCTCGCTCAGGTAGACCACTTACATTAATTGAGTTGAAGAATCTGTATGAAAGTGGACCAACAAACCCTAATGCAACGCCCGGTCTAGGTATGGGACCCACACAACCAAATCAAACTATACCAGCTGAGCTCGCTGGGTTAGCTGCAAATATGCCATCAGGACAAGTACTTCCTGGGGCAGATATGACTCAGGGTTTTGCAGCTCCAATGGGAACAGTAGCCGCGCCACCACCACCGGTTCAAACTCCAGGATCTGGAGTAAATGTGTTCGATGAAGCAGGGCCAGACCCAATTATGCTGCCAGCTGAACTAACTAGCAGCGACAGGACGAGGTAATTACTATGGAAATAAAAGAAGCGACCCCCACAAGTGAAATAGTTGACGATATCTTTGACAGTGACTTTGGTGAGGAACTACCAGACTTTGAAGAACAAGTAAAAGAAAAGGGAAAATCTCTTGAAGATGTTTTAGCTGAGGTTGAAACACCTACAATTGATGAAAAAACTGATGAAGAAACAGAAGTTGAACCAAAAGTCAAGGAAAAAGAAAAAAAAGATGAAAAAAACTTAACCAAAAAGGTGTCGATCCGTGTAGGTGATAAGGACGTAGAAGTTGACGAAGATTCAACCGTGAAGGTGAAGGTCGACGGTAAACTCGAAGCCATCCCAATAAAAGAAGCCCTCGCAAACTACAGCGGAAAAGTAGCCTGGGAAAAGCGCTTTAACGAAGTTGCCAAACTACGCAAAGAAGTTGAGTCTGAGAAGAAATCGATCGATACAGATAAGTCAAAAACCCAGGAGCTAGTGAATACGCTCCATAACGGGTTAGCTCAAGGTGACTTATTTGGTGTTGTATCTGGCTTACTTGATATGGCCGGCCTCTCAAGCAAAGTATCTGCACAAGACTATGTACGTGACTTACGTAAATCTTTGTTGCAGCACGCACAACAAATTTCGTCAATGACTCCAGAACAACTGGAGATGATTGAGTTAAGAGAAGCTCGCGATTACGATCGTAAGCGTTTAGACTCATTAGCAAAGCAGCGCGAACGTGAGCAAGCCGAAATGGCACTCAAGCGTCGTGAAGCCGAATTGCTTAAGCAGAACGCGATTAGCGAAGAGGAATACGAAGAGCTTCGGGAACAGGTTTCTGGCATTATTCGGGCTAACGGAGGTGATCCCGAAAAAATTGTTACACCAGAATTCCTTGTACAGCATAAAAAGTCTGTTGCCGATTACCGAACTGTCCAAGAAATTGCTAGTGAAATCGACCCAAGCATTTTACAACGCCAATGGGACGATAAAACTTCAATCTGGGACCACCTGGTACAGTTGATGCGCAGCGGCTGGTCTAAACAAGACTTAGCTGAAGCAATCACCGGTGCGACTAAAAAAGCTCGTGCAGTATCTGTTTCTAAAAAGGTGGCAAAAGTACCGAATGCCGCCCCTGCCAAAAAGCAGGCAGCAAGTTCTGCGGGGATTCCGAAAATCGACTTTTCGAAAATCTCTGAAGACGACTTCAACTGGTAATAGTTCGTATCACTTCCTCAAAACAAAATCCAATACAAAAATTTAAAAAGGTCTAAACTCAAATGGCAGATATTACGTTTAATCTCTCAACACAAGATAAATTTTTCAAAGTTATTTATGACAAAAAATCTTATGCAGTATTTAACACTGCAAACAACCTGTTAATGCGTATTGCTAAACAATACGACTTTAAAGGTAAAAACCGCACTATTGAGGCTGTTCTCGGATTTTCCGGTGGTGTAGGTGCCGGTACATTGCCAGATACCAACGTGCATCAAGAAGAAAACGCTGTCCTTACCCGTAAAAAAATCTATGCACGTTGCTTGCTGGATCGTGAAGCTATGTTGGCTTCTAAAGACCAGGGCGCATTCCAGGAAGCTTCAGCTCGTCAAGTTAAAAAAGCTGTTGAATCTTTTATGCGTAACTTAAGCCGTCAGTTGTTTGCATTTGAAAACGGCATGTTGTTTCAAGGCGATAATGCTACTAACGTTTCTGGTGCGGGTATTGTTGCTAACCCGTATGTTGTTCGTGGCCTTGCGTCAACCTGGGTTAAGAGTTTCATTGAGAAAAAAGATTACGTTAATGTTGGCGCGGAATCTACCTTGTTAGAAATTGTTGATGTTAATTACACCACACGCGATGTATCTTTAGTAGGTATTTCTGCGACTTTAGCAGCTGCTGTAGGTGCTCCTACCAACGCTAAAATCTACATGCAAAAATCGAAAGACAATGATATCCAATCGATTTTAGCTGCAACCAAAGCAACTGCAGGCACACTGTACGGTATTACTGTTGGCCCACGGTGGCAATCAGCGCAAAAAGATGCTGGTGGCGCGGGATTAACGATCGACCTGATGAATGAAGTAATCAGTGATGTTGAATTCCAGGCAGGTAAATCACCTGATTTAATCATTACATCACATAAACAAGTTCGCAAGCTGAAAAACTTACTTGGCGACCAATTACGATATTGCACAGTTTCACCTCGTGATCCAATTTTCAAAAAAGCTGGAATTAGCTTTCAGGCTATCGAAATCATGACTGACACTGGTCCAGTCCCATTAGTTGCTGATCGTATGTGTCCAGATAGTCACATGTTCTTTTTGAACACCGAAGATATTGTTATGTATGCTGTCGAACAACCAAAATGGGTTGACGAAGACGGTAAAGTCTTACTGCGTTCCGCAAATGCAGACTCCTTTGAAAGCCGCTACGCGCTCTACGGTGAATTATTTATTCATCCACACAGCCAAGGTGTACTTTACAACTTAGCTTAATTGGTTTCTGAAGTCAAGGGGGTGGAGTTGATTTTATCTCTCTGCCCCCCTCCTTTTCTTCTTTTTCTTATCTACAAGGTGATATATGCGTAAACAAGTCGAATCATCCCAACGTAAGGCTCGCACTGAGACTTTTCGGTTGGTTTCTGCTAGCGTACCATCAGGTACAGCTGCGGAATCTGCTGCTGGCTGTCCAGAAGGATATTTACGTTGTACAGTGTTAAAAAACGGTACAGGCGATTTTACTATCAATTTTATTGAGCCATTCCAACGTATTCCAAACGTCATTGCTACCCCTGTATCAAGTGCAGCAAGTGTTAAAGCTGTGTTACATGCCTCAACTTCAGCGTCATTGGTAAGAGTGTTGGTTCGAAACGATTCAGGTACTTTAACTGACCCTACTGAGCTGCATGTTACGGTGTTAGGTTACGATACAGCTGACCAAGTGAGGTAATTACCATGGGTTTCAGGCCACAAGTAAGTCAAGATACAAAAGCTACTGTTAGGTCTGCCGCGGTATTAACAACCTCATATGTTGCTGCATCAGTCGAACTCGATTTACAAAACTGGAATCAACTTGTATTACTACTGGATTTCACCAAGGGTGCTTCCACGGGATTTACTATTAAGCTCGAGTTTTCGGACAAAGATAGACTCGACTGGTTCCAAGAGACTGCGATTGGTTCATCAACTATTGCGGCTAATATTGCTACGACTCCAGTATATCAAAATGAATATACATTTAGCGAAACAGGCAAATATGCGCTACCTGTACCCGTTAATTATCGGTATGTAAGGATCTCATCAAAAGCCCTTACTGCTGCTGGCGGTACTGTACTTGCTATTTATGCAACTCAAGGACTGGTGTAATCATGCCGGGTTTTGGACCTCTAAAGCCTCCACCAACAATTTCTACACCAAATTTAAACTCTGTTGTGGGTCAAGGGGGGACCCTAGCAGCGTCTAGTGTGATATCTCTTACTGATAACGTAGCGGCTGCTTTGTCCATCCGCGAAGCAGCTAATGATTACTTGGTTTTTCGCACAACTAATGCTGGTGAGCAGGTTAGAGTTACACAAACATTAGTTGCAACTGGTGCTTTACAGGTTGCTGGCACAACAACTCTAACTGGTGGCCTTGATTTAAATCAAATGGCAACAGCTGTATCAGCCAGTATAGCAGCATCACGTACATATGTCGGTGCAACAGCTGGAGGTATTACCTTAACTTTGCCTCCAGTTGCTTCAGTTAATGATGGTCACATAATAATTATTAAAGACGAAGCATTTACTGCAGACGTATCAAATATCATTATTGATGGTAATGCGTCTGAAACAATTGATTTAGCTTTAACATACACAATGAATATTCGTGGGCAATCAATTACCCTTATTAAACGTAATGCACAATGGTGGGTAATTTAATAGTAGTAGCAGTACAAACAATTAACTAAGCAAAGGTTTGTAGTATGCTTAAGAGCATTAAAGAGGATATATGGCATATATCCCGTATGTAGAGCAGTCAGGATTAATATCTCAAAGATTGGCTAGTGCTATAATTAATCTAAATAGCGGTGTTAAACAAGCCATTTACACAGTACCGGCTGACAAAATATTATTATTACAAAAGCTGGTATTACGTGACCCCAGTGGAGCAATCGTTTTAGGTACGGTAGCCTTCGGCTTTAACGCTAATGCAGATGATGTTCTACCCTTAACAGCACATACTCAATTAAATGCGACTAGTATGTTTAAAAATATTACATTAGGAGCGTTAGGTTTAGTTAAAGGTACTGCTGGTCAGGTATTCGGTGCGAAGCCAGGGATATTGCAAGCGGTCACATGTGTAGTAGACCTGCACGGTATCTTACTTTGATAATAAGGTATATATGATATGACAGTTAGCTATAATCAAGGACTTAATTTTGTCTGGGCATCTTACAAAGAGACAAACTGGCATACTACATTAGATACCGCTTTGCGAATTATATCTGCTCATAATCATGATGAAGTCAACGGTAAAGGTAAGCAGATTACCACAGCAGGGTTGGCAAATAATAGTATTGATAGTACTAAAATACGCTTATTTAATAATACATCGTTAAGATGGCGTAACGCAGCAAATTCGGCGGATATTAATGCATTTACTGTGGACGGATCTGATCGACTTACAGTACAACAAGAGATATTTTTCGATAAACCATTGAAATTTTCTCTAACAAACACTAATTCTTACGCTGTTGCGGGAGCATTAAATACTGCTTACACTATACATTTGCTGAATACTGCAGGACCTGCGGCATACACGTTAGCAGCAGGCGCTAATAATCAAATTATGTTTATTACGCACATTAATACAGGTACAGCAACTGTTACGCCTGCGCCAACAATTGGCGTGAATACAGCGCAATTAGTACAAAATGGATCTGTAATGTATATCTTTGTCAATGGAGAATGGCGAGCATTTGCCGGTGGTGGATGTACTCTAATTTAGAGAGATTTATGAAAATACGCTTATTACAAGGTGCCTGTATAGCGCTAACTATAGCATCTTTATTTATACAACCTGAGCCTATTCCGGGTTTTAGCTATGCTTTTGTTCAGGCGCTGATCCCAATAATACTGGGGGTTATTAGTGCAGCTACAGCGGTGGGTGGAGCTGTAGCTAGCGGTAATGCATCAGCACAAGCAAAAGAAAACGCTGAAAAAGAAAGAGCTTGGCGTGAACGTCAACAAAAAGAAGAAATTGAATTGCGCAAAAAACAGGCAGCAGCTCAACAACAACAAGATGCCTTAAGTATGCTAAGTAATACTACAAATCAACAAATTAAGCAAGGTTTTACTGCGGCAGCAGACAGTCAGGATACTTCGGATCGGATGGCCAATGACTTAGCTAAAGCATTTTTGATGAGGAGATAACTATGGCCGAATCTTTTAATTGGGGTAGTACTATCGCCGGATTAGGTAATGCTGCTACTCAAATTGCGGATGTTTTAGCGCGGCAACGCCAAGCTCAAATGGTTAATCAAGAGGCTTTAGCTAATCAAGCGGTATCCGAAAAAATGGCTAAGGCGCTTTTAAAACAAAAAGAACAAGAATTACAGCAATCAAATTATCAAGCGGCCTTACAAAATTTTTTAGCCGGTTTATCATCCCAGATAGAAACCAATAATGCAGCACGTGGCCTGCAAAAACAAAGCACTGCCAGTTTTAATGATATTTTAGCGAAAGCATTTTTACGAGGATAAAATGGATATTAAAAAGAATTTAAAACGTCTAAAGATGTTGAAAAATGAGATACATGATATTATCAAGAATCTTGAGATGGCTTATCCGGATGATAATGAAGAATTAGTTGTGGAAGAAGAAGAAGAGTTATTGCCGGAAGAAGAGCCTATTGAGTTAGCTGATGAAGCCGAACTTGAAGCGGACGACATGGCAAGTGAGGATGATGAAGAGAAAAATTTGCGTATTCAATCGCTAACAGCGCTCATGGCTAAAAAATTAAAGAAGTAATAAATTATGGCGCTTGAACGATTGGAATTATTGATACGCTATGTGCGTGAGCAAACCGGCAACCAGGAATACTCTGCGAACGCCGGCATACCTCAACGTAATATGGTACGTCATTTCAATGATGGACAAGAGTTTATATACAATCAGATTTTACAAGAGCGTTCTACTCTCTTTAAAAAAGAAGGGTTTATCAACCTAGTTGCGGGGCAAGCGGCTTACTCGTTGCCGTCGGATGTTTACCTGTCCCACAACATACAAAAGGTTGACTATACCCCAACCGGTGATGCTAAAAATTATTATCCTCTTAATATGAGGACCCCTCGAGAAGAGGTAAGTATCCGTGGGTACCCGGAAGCTTACTTTTTGCGAGACGGTAAAATAATTATTAGCCCTATCCCAGATACTACCATAGTCAATGGGATCCGGCTTAATTATCAATATGTAATACCATATTTAGATATCCGACGTGCAACGGTTATGTCAACTGATTTTGACCCTGTAACAAAAACGGTTACAAGTGTTGATTTAATGATTAATAGCTATTTAACAACCGAAACAACTACTGAGTTAACAGGTAATTGGGTTGACCATATCTGTATTGTGGATAAAGACGGTAATATTTTGATGCAAGATTTGCCTGTCACCGGATACGATGATGGATTTATTAAAACTATCTCTATCGACCCATCCTTTGTAGCTCAAACCGGTGAAACTTTGCCAGCGAATGCGTTCGTTGTTTTCGGTAAAAATACATCAACACATAGTCAATTACCTGTTGCAGCCAAAAAATGTTTATTGACGTTTGTAGAGCTTCGCACGCAAATGGCTGATGCAAATTCCGATGCCGCCGAAACCTCGCCTATTATGCAAGCTTTAATTAAAGACTTGCTCGACTCAATAGCAGAGCTCGAAGAAGATATCTGGCAAATCCCTATCATTAACTACGATTACATTTAAGGTGACTTTATGCCGATGCGCTACAACCGACTCATTAGGCGGCCACCCTTTCTCGGACTCGATTTATCCAAATCAGACCTAATTAAAGATTCGAAAGCCTCTTCCGACGGCAAAAATTTTATATACAACTTAGATGGCACCCTAACAAAAGCACCTGGATTTGTTTGTGCCACAGACTCCTGGGTTAATTACGGTATTAGTCCGCAGTTACCGGAAACCGAAGGAACAAGTACGCCAGCGTTTGGGGGGTTATTTGAAACCGGCATATACGGTATAATCACTAAAAAAATAGCTAATAAATATCGTGCAGCAACAGATTTTCAAGAAACAGAGCTAATAGTTGTTTCTGACATACTATTTTCCGTGAAAAAAACATATTTCACGTTATTTTACACCGGAGCTTCTTCCGATACCCCCTGGTATAGTTTTTTATATAATCCTTTAACAGCTCAGTATGAATTTAAAGCCTATTTATCAGGAGCTTTACAATTTACTATAAGTTGTGGCGACCAACTAAAGGGTAGTTCGCTAACTATCGCAAACCTTGAAGCACAATTAAGTAGTGTTAGTGCAGATTGGTCAGTAGGGAATATTACCAGTAGTACTGTAACTGCAATTAGTATACCTACTGTGCGACGGCAAGAATTTACAGACGGGTATACAAATATACCGTTTTACAATATAACGTCAATTCCAACGCATGCAAACTACAATACTCTTATAACTCCGGGTAGACGTCAATTCGTAAATTTCCAAAGTGGATATATTTATCGAAATTTGACATCAGGAGCGTCAGTTTTAGGCTTTGATGCGTTTAATTTTGAAGGTAGTCAAAGACTTAATAGGCTTTATATAGCAGGTAACAGTAATCCATTAAACGTGTATGATGGATATAGAGCGGGTGCAGCAGGTGCTAATGCTAACACTAGCAATCAAGCCCCAACTACGGCCATAATTGCAGGCCCCGGTTTTACAGCAGCGACTGGTGTAAAATATAAGTTTAGCTACGAATTTCCGGGACCTGATGGGCAAGTGTATGAGTCAGAGCTTAGTGCTGCAACAGCTAACTTAATTACAGCTAATCAGCGTGTCACAGTTGCACAACCAATCGAAAATAGTTATCCTTTTGTTCAAAAATTTTTTGATGCAGGCGGTTTTGCAGCTACTCAATCCGCAGCTATAGCCCCACTAGGATTTCAGTCATATAAAACTCCGACAATTGGGGTTGGTGTAACAACCTTACGAGTAACATCTTACGGTGGCGATGAGTTTCACGATATTTTACCTGGTGAATTTGTTTATGTTGGTACTAATGTCGGCGCTCGTCGAGTAGTATCTGTCACAGTAGCAACCATTACACTTGAAAGCGGTGTAACAACAACGGCAGTAACATCGGTATCCAGAATAGGATGTAAAATCTGGCGGACTAAAGATGGGGGTACGGATTATTATGCGGTAGCGACTGTTGCTGCTGGAGTAGATAGTACAACTTATACTGATGCTGCCGCTGACGCATCTTTAGGCGCAGTGTATTTTACTAGGGAGTTAGGGACGGGGTATTATGTATCTAGTGTCTGTTTGCATCAAGATAAAGTTGTTACTGCAACAGGTATTAGACAATACACTATAGTGCGTCCAAACTCTGCTTTAACCGCAACATACTCTGACAACGCCGATCCTCTTACTATATTTTATTCCACCAATTCAGGTACGGAGTATTTCAATATATCAAATTCATTTACACTACCCTACACTGCGGGTACCTTTGTTAGCGGCATGGTGTCTGATAACAACAGGTTAGTTATATTTACTAATCGTAGCATCTACACAGTTACTGGTACACTGGGCCTAGGTAATTTTGAGGTACAACCACTATATAAAGATATAGGTTGTGTTGCACCTAATTCTATACGTTCGATAAATGGTCAAATTCTGTTTTTGAGTGATAAAGGATTAATGACATTAAACGGCAATGAAGTGTCGGAAATAGGCTCACCAATTAATCCGAATCTGTTGAAAGATGGGGTTATTAAGTATCTCTTTGATTCCAACGATTTTAATCAATATCGTAAAACACTTAGTTTTGCAACCGCGGGTGTTGACCCTATAAAGCAATGGTATTATTTATTTATACCTAATTTACGTGTTAAATCTAACGGTCCTGTAGCCGGTTTTGAGACACAATATTTGGAGTACACTACACAAGCTCAGGGTGGTACGACGTTTATATACGATTTTCGTAACCAGTCCTGGTATATGTTGGACAATATTAATGCGCAAGGCGGATTTGCGTATTTTGACGATAAAATGTGGTTTGCATCACGTAAACGTGCTCAGGATGACAATCTCGCAGAATCACGTTTGTTTTATGTGCAAAATGATTTATTTGCCGAGTATGCTGTTGCTCACAGTGACCCCATATTAATGGAGTACAAAACAGCCTGGGAAGATGCCGGTGACAATAGGGTATTTAAGATGTATCCTAAATTGCGGGTTGATGCGGTCGATGCAATTGATAATACGCAAAATTTTACACTCACAGTAAAGACAGAAAAAGATTATCAACCTGATGAAATTACCCAAGAATTTACTATGGAGTTTAATGACTCTGATGGGTACGGTGAAATTGAATACGGACAAGCTGAATATGGATCACCTGAATTTACTAGTCGGGTGCATTCTTTATCTAATCGTAAATCCAAGGCACTTAGATTGATTTTTAGCAATGATACAATAGCAGAGACTGTCCAAATATCAGGTTGGGAAATTGATGTAACTGGGCAGTTTACTAATACAAAGAAAGAATAAGGAATAGTATGGCTAAATTATCTTACGGATATAAACCAGGTCCAAATGGCACTATTATTAAGTATGAAATTGACGAAAACGGTAATCCGACTGGAAAAGAAGAGATTGTTAATAACAATAATGCCGGTACCGCAAAACCAGTGCAACCAGCACCAACTCCGCAAGGTAGCGCCATAGTATCCGATGTAGTAATTACTAATCCCGGCAGAACAACACTAAAACCCGGCGATGCGGGCTACAAAGCTCCAGATCCTAACGCAATTAAAGCTGCGTCGACAGCTACACCTGAGCAAAAAGCCCAATATCAAGCAGGTAAACAGGCACAACAATCTATACAATCGAAAATACCCGGAATGCAAGCTCAACAAGACTATAATGATGCCAGTGCAGCCTATATCAACCAATTTAAGCAAGGTATTAATACTGCTAAAGATTTTATAAAAGAAGGTGATTTAGGTAGAGTTGAAGACAAGCGAGCCCAAGAAGTTAATGATTTGTTGGCTAAGCTTGCTGCACAAGCTGAAGGTATGAATAGCGCTGAAATGTTAGCTGCCCAAGAATTGGCTAATGCAAATATTAACGCGGAATTGCAGGGTAAACTCGGCCAAATGGCAGCAATCCAGGGAGCACAAGGCTTGGTCGGTGGCGTTGCTGCGTCCCAACAGATGGGGCTATTAAATCAAGCTATTAAAGATAAAATTCTGGCTGAAAAGCAAATGATGTTGGAAAATATTGCGCTTAAAAATCAAGGACTGGCTCAATACGGCAATGCTTTGTATGAAGCTCAAGGAAAAGATATTGATACTCAAAAGTACAATATTGGTCAGCAAAACGCTGAGAAATTCGGACAACTGTCATTAGGGTCGAATATTTCTGCCGGTATAACCGGTATGCAACAAGCAAAAGATAATAAGGCACTAGCAGAAAAACAAAATAAATTGTTACAAGACTATTTAAATAAAATAGGGTTGAATGGTAAAGCAGGCGGAGCAACAACTGCTGACGGTATTCCTATAGAACAGGGAGCTAAAGATAAATTTGGTGATCCCGTAAAATCAGTAGAGAAGAATGGTAAATCATACACATTATATGATGTTGAAAATAGTCAGGGACATGAAAAATACTATGATGATAAATTTTATGATGAAGACGGCAATTTGTATGTTGATTTAAAGAGTTATAATAAAGATGCCCCAATCGAAAGTAAACCCTATAATCCTGATACAGATACTTTTGGAGGTGGGTCAGCTCCTCCACCTAAGAAATCAGCTGAGCAAGTTAAACAGGAAACTGAAGCTGCTGTAAAAGAAACTCTTGAAAAGCTAAAATCTCAGCCGGCTAATGAAGAGAAAAAAGAAGATAACGGTAAAGTTATTTGTACGGCAGTTTGTGAGGCGGGAGGTATTAAATCGTCTCAATTACTGATTTCTAGGATGTATGCCAAAAGATTCTGGCCTTTATCCTTACACAAAGGATACCTGGTTTGGGGTCGACCTATTGCTAATTTAGTACGTCGCTCAACGTTTTTGCGCAAAATGATAACCCCTATGGTTAGATTAGTCATCGCTGAAGAGGCTTTTAAACTAGGTTTACCAGATAGTAAATCATCGTTAATTGGTAAGTTATTGCTAAATTCAGTCGAAATGATATCAAAAACAATTAATAAATTGAGATAAATATGCCGAATTTCTCCGACCTTACTCCCGAAGAGCTAGCACAATACGATAAAGTGCTAAATTTCCTTGAAACTGCTAATACGCCGACTAAGGAAGGCGCCGCTGTTAGAGCTCAAATTGAGGCATCTGGAGGTATTGACCCAGAAAAAGCTAGGGCGGTCGGTCAATACCGAGCCTGGAAATATAAATTAGACGGCTTAAATGTCGATAAAAACCAACTAATTAACTCAGGTGTGCCCGCTGACGCAGTAGATGTAGAGTTAAATAAGCTGTTACAAGAACAAAAAGACAAAATCGACTCAACTTTTATGCATTTTGCGATAAAAGATCAACCAAAACAGCCTCCTGCTGTGTATGCAAATACTAAGCCGGTAGTTGATACTTCCGGGGCGCCAAAATCGCCCAATAAAGCCTCAAATCAACAAGCGTCTCCATTAGATAATACGATCTTAAACCTGGTAAAATTTGTTGTGAATGCTCCGAAAGCAGCAAAAATGGAGCAAGATGAATATCAGGGTAGAGAAGATGAGCTACAGAAAAAGTTACAAAAACAATTAGTTAATAAACTTTTACCGGCGGTTAAAACTGCTACTGCTTCCCCTGACCAGCTTGACGCATTTTCCTTAGCATTAGGTGTTAAAAATGGTAACAGATGATTTTGATCCACTGGAATTTTTAAAATACAAACAACCGCCAACATCGGTAGAAGGTGACTTTACTCCTCAAAACCCTCAGACAGCTGCCCCTGTGGCGCCGCCAATGGATTTTACAAAGGAAATAATGCCTTTATTGCCGCCTATTGTCGTAGAACAACCTGATGCGTTGATTGCAGCTAATCAAGATAAAAAGAAGACTTTAGAAAATAAACAAGCACAATTGCTACAAGAAGCAGCAGCCACTGGTCAGTTTTCGAAAAATGAAAAAATCGCATCTGGATTAGCGATGGCGCTACCTGGATTATTAGGAGCTATTGTAGGCGGAGCATTAGCCGGCCCGCAAGGCGCACTCGCAGGCTTTGGTGGGGGTGCTTCAGGCGGTGTTAGTGGGGTACAAGACCTACAAAAGCGTAAAGACAGCCAAGCAAAAAATCTGACCGATCAAGCCAATCAATTAGCAGCTCGTATTGACGCCGCAGACCAAGAAATTATGCGACGAAAAGATCGGTTAGAAGATCGGTCGTTGAGCAAAGAAGAAAAAGAAAAAGAGCGTATTCAAATTGAGCGTCTGACAAAAGATAAACTAGTTGCGGAAGAGAAGCTACTAGATAAAAAGTTAGGTGCAGAAGAACGTTTAACAAAACTAAGTAACAATGCACGACGTGGTGACTTGTTATTGCAAAATGCTGCTATGTTGGAACGTGAGCAAATGGATACAGAACGAGCGTTATTATTAGCTGGAGAGAAAGCTAAGAGTGATGCTAAAAAAGCCGGCAAAGAGAATAAATTAACTGAGTCTCAGGCAAACGCATTGATGTACGGTAGTTTAGCTAAAACATCTATGGATGCTATAAACTATCTCGACAATAAAGGTTTTGATAGGACATCAGTTTTGTCGGGGGTTAGTACAATTACTCCAAATATTGCGAAAGATCCTAACATCCAAATGGCGGTTAACGCAGAAAAAAACTTTTTAGCTGCTGTTTTGCGTAAACAATCAGGTGGCGCTATTACAGACGAAGAATGGTCAAATACTGCTCCACAGTATTTCGAACGTGCCGGGGATTCGCCTGAGGTGGTAGCGCAGAAACGCGCCTTTAGACAAACATTTTTAAATGGCATGGCTCGAAGTTTAGGTGATGATGGGATGCAAATGATTAATGAGACATCTGCCCCAATAAATTACAACACTAAGATAAATACTAAATCAAAAAAAGAAATATACGGATTTTAATCCATGGCGAAAATAAAACTACAAAATCCTGAGACAGGTGCAATCGGTGAATTAGACCCAACATTAGCTGAACAAGCTATCCTGGACGGGTATAAGCCAGTCGATGAAGCCCTGGAATTATTTAATCCGGAAACTGGTAAAATAGGTAAGGTACCAGCAGACCTAGTTAAGCAGGCTATACAGGATGGATTACCAATACCGGGGTCTAAAAAATATGCTGTTGCAAACACAGGGTATCTAGAATCACTAGGTCTAGGTGTTGTACAGGGGGTAACAGCTGGTTTTGCAGATGAAGTTGGCGGTGCTATTGGCGCGTTATCTCCGAATATGACTTATCAAGAAGCACGTGATAAATTACGTGACAAATTTAACACAGCAGAAGAAGCTAATCCTAAAACCTTCTTAGGGGGTAATATTGCTGGCGGCGTCGGATCTTTATTTATACCCGGTGGTGCTGCTGGGCAGGTTGCACGATTCACCGGGGCAGCGGCAAAGGCCGGTAAAGCTGCATCAACTGTTGCTAAAGGTGCTGAGGCTGTAACATTAGGACAGCGATTAGGAACAGCAGCGAAATTAGGTGCTTTACAGTCAGCCGGCATGTCGGAAGCAGACCTAACAAAAGGACAAATTAAAGAGTTTGGAGAAGATGTTGCCGAGGGCGCAACTATTGGAGCAGCTACTGATTTGTTAACTATGGGGGCAGGTAAAGTTCTTGGTTCGACAGGTAAAGCAATTAAAAAACAAGTAACAAAATACTTTGACCCGGCATTGAATCGACAATTAGCATTCGGTGCCATGGAATCTGACTTAAAGGATGCCACGGGTAAAGGGTTTAAAGAAGCCGTTGATTTTCTTGAGAAAAAAGGCGTTGTACAACCGGGGGAAGTAAGTACAGAAATAATTGACGGAAAAGTAAGTTTCAAAAAAACTGCTGAAGGTTTACTGCCGCCAAATACTGAGGAGTTATTAAAACGTGTTACCGATGCTGAACGTGATGTCGGTAAAATGATTGGCGAGAAGTATAAAACCATCGATAGTACGCTTGAGGCATTGGGGATGCCTTTAGATAAAAATATCCTGAACGAAGCAGATGTACAATCGCTTGAAAAATTGGCTTTTCGAGCAAATCCGGGCACAGTAGGTACGCTGAACACGTATCTCGAAACAGTTAATAATCGCATAGAAAAAGCTAAAAGTGTTTCTGACTTGTGGGAATTAAAGCAAGATATCGGCAACTGGATTAAACCAAAGAACTGGGTTAATAATCCTGCAGGAGACATGGTTACCTCTACTCTTAAATTATACGGTAAACGTCTCGATGATAAGATTCAAGGTATTGCTGACACTGTTATACCGCCGGGTGAAGGTGTTGCCGAATTAGCTGACTTAAATAAAACATATAGTGCTATTACTAAGGTTGATGAGCAATTAGACAGGTTACGAGCTAAAAACGATAAAAATGCAACAATTGGGGGTACGAGACTACGCGATACCGCCACTGGACTAGCGGCAGGCACCGCAGCGGCAACGGGTGGTGCAACTGGAGGAGTAGCTGCAGTAACTGGAGCAGCTGCCGCTTATGCCAATAAATTTTTAGGGGGTACTACAAGCGGTAGATTACTAAGAGCAGAACTTGGTGATAAAATACCTCGTGAAACTGCTAAAATAAAACAATGGTTATCAGACCGTTACCCATTAATTGCTCAAAACTACCCTCAAATTAAAAGTCAAGTAGATGAAATTTTACGGTTACCTGACGCCAAAGCAGCTGTTAAAGTTAAAGCGATTATGCCTATGTTTTCATCGCAGTTCCGAGAATCTGATTACCCAACTCTACTAGATGGCAAAGTAAGCTCTCCTCAAGATGTAAGTAAAGCACAACAGCACATTGAAGGCATGGGATTATCCCCGATAGAAGAAGCTAAGCGGTTAAGCGCCCTTAATTCTAGGGGTGAATTGCCGAGAGAACTTTACGAAGCGCAAGACAATATCAATGCGATGACAGAATTTGCGGAAAAATTGAAAAAAATGGGGTATTAATGTGGATGAGACAAGAGTGTATCAATGGATTGTAACAGCGCTTTTTGGGGTAGTTAGTTATTTTGTTGGCGATGTGTTTAAAACAAAACGCATTGATGAAGCAAACGGTCACCATAGAGACGCTATACAGCACCTGGAAAAAATGATTCAAGGGCTTAATTTAACTCTAAGTACTCTAACCGTGCAGGTCCAAAGTTTTACCAAAGAAGTCGAAAAACTACGTGAAATGCATGAACGAGTAATCCGGGCTGAAGAAAGAATTCTTGCTCTGGAAAAGGTGAAATTATGAGCACAGTTGTCCTTAAGAAATTAGTTAAGCATGAGAATAACGGTAATTGTTTTAAATGTAAAGAGATATTTGATAAATATCCCGGTACTACTAAAAGCGATGAACTCGAACGATGGTTTTTTTGTCTGCAATTTGAAGTTCCTGATGCTCATATAAGCGAAGCCGGTAGAAATAAAGCAGACCAACTAAAAGCCTTTAATAAAAAAGCCTCTCGTGCTCTATGGAAACAGAGTGCGCATAACTTTAAAGGTGCAGTAGATATTTTTAGACTTGAAAAAGGTCGAGCAACCTGGCCGGAAAAATGGTTTAATGACAATATTAAGCCTAAATTAACTCCTGAGCTAAAATGGTATGGTATGCCGGGTAGCAGTTTCTACGAACTTCCGCATATTGAGTTAACTGACTGGAAAAAATACGTAATTAAAGGCTTATTAAAGCCTGTGGAGGATACTAAATGAAAGAAGTCATGAGCGGTATAAATTGGACTGAGATACTTATTACAATTGGTGGCGTACTTACGGCTCTTATCCTAGCCGGACTTAGGCAGCTTGCCAAAGCCCTGACTAACTGGGTAGGGCAAAAAGTTAGTAACGAAAAAGTAAAAGGTGCCTTAATTTTAGGCACTGATGCAGTTGTACAAGCAGTTGCCGAAGTGCAACAAGTAGTGGTAAACGAATTGAAAGCTGCTGCAGCAGACGGTAAACTTACATCAGAAGAAATTACTAAAGTCAAGAACTTAGCTCTAGAACAAGCAAAAAGAAATCTAGGTGCTAACGGTATGAAGCTTATACAAGCAGCCTTAGGTTTTTCTGTTGCCCAGGTAGAACAATGGCTGTCTGGACGTATCGAAGCTGTGATTGCAGAAAACAAAAACCCTTAGTAGCCGCCATACCCACTTTCCAAGCGATAGAGAAATTAGCGCCAGGTAGTGGCGGTTTAAAGATAGGCGCGTTAGTCAATAGCAACCTAAAAAAGACTTTTATTGGCGGTGGACTTGACTATAACCATCGTATAAAAGACAATCTGAGTGTTTTTACGCAGATAACCGGTGGAGCTGTCAAAACCGGCCAGAATTGGCAGCCTGAAGTGTCCGCTTCAGCAGGATTACAACTTAAATTTTAGCTTGAATATTCGATAGCCTCTGATAACCTGGTATAGTAAAGGTAAAGGAGGTAGTGTTTGAAAATCTCTATATTCGTATCGGGCGACGATAATCCGAATGCAGTCCTGGTTGAAATCAATTCATTAGACCAATTAGTTGAATTTGTGACCAATAATAGTTGGTCACCTATTGTTTTTCGCGAAAACTATCGACAAAACAAAAACTTTTTGTCAGAAGAACTAATCGCTCTTGATATTGATGGCAAGGTTAATTTAGCTACTGCACTAACTATTTTTAGTCCGTATAAACATGTAATTTGTACTACACGTAATCACCAAAAGTCAAAAGATGGTGTAATAGCTGACCGATTCCGTGTTATCTTATTTTTATCAAAGCCTATCACTGATACTGCTACTCATTCGGCGACATACTCTGCATTACTTAAAAAATTCTCATTTGCGGATGAAAAATGCCGCAATTCAGGCAGACATTTTTACCCTAGTCGAGAAGTTATTAGCGTTAATCATCACGGTATAGAGGTAGACCCTGTAGTCCCAACAAGTACCGAAGTAGTTAGTTTTAAATCAACTCCAACAGATATCGTACTGCCGTCAGTCTCACAAAGAATACAAGATTTTAAGAAATTTTTATCAAACAAAACCATGGATGACAATGGTGGTAGAAACAACCAAATGTTTTCGCTATCGTCAATGGGTAACAAGGATTTTGCTTTAGAAGGTGATGCCGATAAAGAATTAGAGCAAATACTATTAGATTTTAATGATAAAAGTATCAATCCCTTGTCAAAATCAGAGGTGTTATCGGCTATCCGTCACGGTAAAAAATATGGACAAAATGTGCGTGGATTTTACTATGAGTTAACTAAACCAATTAGTATCACTTTGCTTGATGACGATGAGCCTAAAAAATTACCTGAGCTAAAAGACCAAGTGAAAAAGAAAATAGCGCTAAAACAAGAAAAAGAGCCTGAGAAAAAGGCATCAGAATCAGGACATAGTCGAGCGGCTATTATTGCTAAAGTTATTGATGAGGCAGAAGGCCTCGGGATTAATGACAAATATAAAGTTGTAACAGACGGACTAATGGTACGCTATGTGCGGGTACAAAATGGTATATTATACCCCTGTATGCATAGACAAGTAGCTAATTGGTTCGGTTTGTTTTACGAATCGCGGTTTACTCCTCAAGAAGGAGCAATATTAACAGATTCGTGGACTAGGCGTATCGAAAACAATAACCAAGTTATTAATATTCAGGATATCAAACCATTCTTTTTTTTAAATGAGCGTCCACCAGGGGTGTATGCCTGGTATAGGATGCCTTTTGACCCGTCAGACGATGTTTTTTTAGACGATATTCCAGAATTTTACGATATCCTATCCAGAACGTCAAACGAAGAAGCTAAGGCCCTGGTGTTATGGATAGGTAGCTTATTGGATTACACTAGTGATCGATCACAGTATATCCATATATCGGGCGAAGGCAACGACGGTAAGGGCTCGTTAATCTCAATGCTTGAAGTGATATTTGCAGGTAGTTTTTGCAAAATGTCATCCTCAGACTTTAAGGATACTCACGCATTTCAAAAATTAGAAGGTAAACGACTGGCAGTGTTTTCAGACGAAGCAAACACACACTTCATCTCATCCGGTAAATTCAAGGAATTGACGGGTGACAATGAGTTAACGATTAACCCTAAAAAAGAGCCGCAACGTAACATTACTGCTAACTTTAAGATACTTATTGCTAGTAACAACAGGCCGAGCCCGGAAGATACTCGTGCTGATTTAAGACGTATTTTACCTATATTTTTATCAGACATCAAGGGACAAGTTGACACCTCTTATAAAACCAGGTTAAAGCAAAGCGCTCCTAAAGTAATGCAATATTGCTACTCGCAGTATCAAAAATGGGTTACAGCTAGTCCCAATCAACCTATTCCAACTCCGCTGGCCCGAGTAAAAGAAGTAATTGAGATTGCGCAACAATCATACACTGACTTTATTGATCAATATTTCGTTCTAGAAGACGATGCTGAACTTCCACGTGCGTATGCTTACACTTTTTTAAAGCAACATCGATTTAATGATCACGAGATTAACAAAATTTACGCTTTTTTAAAGACTCGTGGTTGTCAGATCATAAGAAAAAATGAGGCAGGTAAACGAGCAAATATCATTAAAGGCCTTCGCTTACGAGAAATAACCTTCCAATAATTAACTCTATAAATTATTTACTGCTTGTGTCAACTGACTATGATTAGTGTGTAAATATATCATTGTTGAGGCTAAATCAACATGGCCCAGCAATTCTTTTACAACAGTAATAGGCGTATTTTTACTGATTAAGTTTGATGCAAAGGTATGTCTAAATAAATGCGCACGTTGCAATCTATTTCCGGTTATCTTACTTAAGGCTGTACGTATTTCAGACTCTGTACGGAAAAAGCAAACATGTATATCCTTACTTTTTTTAGCTGTCAATAACAAACTGTGCAATTTAGGGTTTATCGGTATTACCCTGGTTTTGCGGTTCTTTGTAGTGCCTTCGACGCCTCTCCACACATTACGGTGAACAGTGATAGTAAACTGATCTAAATCCACATCATCCCATTGTAGTGCCTGTATTTCGCCCTTGCGCATACCGGTGTATTGTAGCAATGCCAGTAAAACTCTATAGTTTAGCCCTAACTCGCACGCATTTTCTTCGTATTCAGTAATTTCGCTTAATGTTAGAATTTTTGGCTCAACCGTAGTTACTTTAACAAGTGGGAAAGACGGTAACCTATTGATATAACCAAACTTTACCGCTAACTCCAACAAAGCTTTAAATAAATTTAATACATTACGTGTTGATGCAGGTGATAGAGCATTCGATAGTTGTGTATAAAATCGGTGCACTAATTCGGCATCAATAGTCTTAACAAGCACATGCCCGACTTCCGGCCCAATATGCTTTGCATACAACGATTGTATAAAATTTAAATAACTGGCTTTACTTCGTTTGGCTTTTTTGTTATCATAATAAGTTTCAAATAATTGTTTGATGGTCACTTGCTCAACTCCTGATTTATTGGGGTTCGGATTAGTTAAGACATATGCAAGTCGCTGCTGTAACCATGTTTCCGCTAACGGTTTAGTTTTAACCGGCACACGTTTGCGCTCAACAAATTTGGTGCCGTTAGGTAGTTTTAACGAAATTGTGTAGAAAAATGAGTCTTGGCAGGAATTATCTTGTCTTAGTTTTGCTATCATAGACACAGGATAGCAAATATAACGCGGATGTCAATAGATTTGTTATTTAGTTGGGCAGGCGCCATCACACTCTAAGTCAGTAATTGAGTCAGATACTGCATTACCTAAATCGAGTGGTAAGTCTTTTATAGTACTAGATAACTTGTCATACTGCTCAGCAGTAATAGCTTCTTTGGGAGCTTGCTTAAATCCGTGATCGTTATGGCATAAAAATGAGATGGTTTTTAGGTTTTTTAGATTATCTGCCAACCATGTTTTTAATTCAGGTAAATTATCTTTTGAATAATAAACGGTTACAGATACAGCTTGGTCCGCCCAATGTTTTTGCGACATTAACAGCGCATCTAACTGCTTAAATGTATCCCAATCTTCATCTGCAATAGGTACACCTGGACGAGTTACCTGGTAAAAATCAACCACAAGAGTATTATGATCTAACGATCCGTCAAGCTTAATAACTGGCTCCATAGGGTGACCTGCTGCCCACAATAATGGTATTAATGGGTCATTTGCGGAGAACCGCACTCGTTGTATAAAATACCTTGAATAAGCCGGGTGTATACCTTCTCCGGCGCAATCCATTACTTTGGACATTGTCCCCGACGGCTTAACAACAGTTGTTCTAATTGACTCCGGTATCCCGAGTTCCTTTGAATAAGCTTGATTTTCCTGTTGTATAGCGGCATACACACGATCTAAGGTTGTTGGGTTAAATAAGCTGCTTTCTAAACAACCTGTAATTCCGGTACCGATACGCCGATTACGCTTGACAACTTCATCAGCAAGTGGTTGATGATATCGTTCACAAGTTACGCGCTTCCCCCAGCGATGCATGAGCCTAGCTGCCGTAATAAATTCTTCTTCATTTTGCAGATTCGGTAAAGCAATTTCTTGTAGGTTGCAAGGTTCTGCATTTTCCAATGTTGCTTCTGCACATTGACCTGTTACAATACCTTCAAATGTTCCCAATCCTCGTTTACCTTCTTTAAAACAGTAAACCGTTTCTTCTACAGGCATTTCAATTACTTCAACGATCTTAATGAATTGACTAGCATCGCGGCTAGGATTCTTTACAAACTTCACACGTGAGCAATGCAATCCTAATTTTTTTAAATCTTGAATTTGTATTGATCCAATTAATAATCGGTAAATAGTCTGACATTGGTACAGTGATTTACCACCATTTCCGTTAGGAAGAAGTCTGTGTGAAGCGTCTCTAGCTTTAGACACCTTACTAACCACACCTAATGTAGTTAGCATTTTTTGTGTGTCTAATAAGAACTGTTTGTTAACACTAGAAATTTGGCAGCCGCCCTCCTTTAACTCACATCCATCAGAGTCAATCAACCCTGCCAACCAATTGATTCTACTTGGCACATTCCAATGAAATGGTACAAATTCTTTAGGTTTTGGTTTAAACGATAACCGTACATGTTTCCTTCTGTTGCACTCTTTTCCTATAATACCTTTTAATCTATCCTCACATATATACTTTGTATCATATAAAGATATTACAGAATTAGATGAATCTCCATCTCCACTATAAAATCCTTGTGTGTATGCCGTCATACTGTCAATATTTTCACCTGTGTTTATAATAGGAAAGTTTGTTTTAGCTAGTGTTTGTCCTTTTGTCAGCTTATCTGCTTCTACAAATTGTTGCTCACCTCTATACCCACTCTGCACTAAAAATCTATGCTTTGTTGTGCAAGTCAGCTCTTGTCCGGATGAAAGTATCACTTTCACCATTGGCTGATGTTTTCCGGTAATTTGTGGTTGAACAGGACTAAATTCCCAGCCATTCCATACATTAACAGTAGAACCAATTAAATCTTTTATTTTATAGTACCCTTTATCTGTTAATATTTCCGTATCTCCTGGCACACATGGATTGACAACCACCGCTGAATCATGTTTGAATTCGCCCATACGTCCAAACTTCTGCATATTTTTTCGATTCACGATGCCGAATGGTTCCCCATTCTCATAGGTTTCCCAAAATAATGGGTGTAAATCCTGCACATCTTCACATACCACTGAGAAATTAGCCTTTGCACGTTGCGTAGGTATTGGTCCTAAGTCCCAACGTTTAGCTGTTAAGTACTCTTTATCCCATGGGTCACCCAAAATAATAATAGCGGAGCGTCTAACATTTCCAGAAACAACCATTTCACCAATGCTGCAAAGTATATCAGCCGCGTCGATAGGTCTAATGTGCTTCCCGGCTCTAGATTGGAGTATTTGAGTTAGTTTTGAGGCAAATTCCTGTAATGGTAAAGGACCACTAGCAATTCCACCAAAACCAGCTATTTTTTCGCCAGATCCGCGAACACATACAGTTGAGTAACTAAAGGACTTACCCGCGACAAAAAATGCTTCTAATATGCGTCTAGTAAGTTCATTCCAGCCTTCGCGGCTATCCGGTATAATAAAGTCAGCATCTTTAGTGTGTTTTGCTACTACATTAACACCAGTTTTTACCTTTTTTAATTTTGATACAAAGCGATGCTCAACAGACATGCCGACACCGCCTCCTAGCATTAATAAGTCTTGTGCGATAACAAAGTTGTCGATGTTATCACAAGTAAGCCCCCAGCAGTTGTTAAGCGCCACACCACCTAATTTATTATGTGCTGGGGCTCCACTAAACCATAGGCCTCTACCGGCAGGCGTAGCTTTCCGGTTAAGCATAAGATAGCGTAGTTGATTAATTTCCTCATCTGAGACATTATGATTACGGATATTTCCCATGATTACTCGATTCACGGTGTCTTCCCAATTCTCAATTGGGCCGTTATCACTACGGGCATAAGTACGTCTATACACTACTTTAGCTAAATTTGACCAGGTTTTCATTAAATCTCCAGTTTCTGTAAGTTACCCCATGAATCGCCGTACTTAAGGTCAACCTTAAGCTTAACAGTACACCATGGGTGATCTTCCATAATATCTTTAATTATTTTACCAGCTTCTTTCACAAATTCATCTTTTACTTCAAACAAAACTGAGTCATGCACTGTCGCTAGCATCTTTGGATGCCAGTCTGCAGTTAACTCTTTGTCCATTCGGGTGATAGCTATCCTAGTGGCCTCAGCACCACTACCCTGGATTAAGTTGTTAAGGGCTGTATGCGGAAAAGCTTTAATATGATCATAACGACGTACTCTACCAGTAAAAAGTCTTATGTAGCCATTGCGTGATGCTGTTGAGGTTACAGCCTGCTCAAAAGGGCGTATTTCAGGCAATGTTTTATGATAACGCTCAATATAGCCCATACCTTGGCTTAGGCTCATTGGTTTTTTCGTGTTATATGCCATTTTAGCGATTAGTTTTTTAGGCCCCATGCCGTAAAGTATGCCGAAATTAATAGTTTTAGCGTTATCGCGACTGAGCCCAGTAGCATCTGCAGTACCTTGATGGGCATCAATACCGTTTGCAAAACTGTGCTTAAAATTCTTTATATTAGCATAATGAGCAACAATTCGTAGTTCTAGTTGCGAAAAGTCGGCTTCGATGATCTTGTACCCTGACCTAGCTTGTACAACTTTTTTTATTTCACTATTACCTGAGCGCGGCAAGTTTTGCAGATTAGGAGCTTCGCAGCTAAGACGTCCAGATACTGTACCATGTAGTTTAAATGACCCGTGTAGTCTGCCGTTTTCGTCAACTTGTTCGCTAAATGGTATATAATACGTACTTGCTTCTTTTTTAAGTTTTCTGTAAGCAAGAAGTTTTCTGATACCTTCCGAAGTCTCTAGTGTTTCATCGGCATCATCGAGATATTTTTCCAAAGAACTGCGGTCTGTAGCCGGTATATCTAACCATTGCATAAGCTGTTTTGGTGAATTGATATTAATATCAAATCCGGCTAAACGTTTTATTTCAGTCTCTAACTGGACCAATTTAGGCTCTAACTGGTTTATTTGTGCGTTAACGATTTCTTTATTGACAGGTAATCCTCTTATTTCCATGCGGCATATGGCTAAGCAATATCGATTGACCTCTTCAAAAAGATTCCATAATTTCCATGCCTCTAATGCTGATTTATGCATTTCGTAGAGTTTATACGCTAATTCAACGTCTTTTATGGCATATGGAGCAACTTCCGCTGCTGCCAGCATGTATAGCTGATGTTTTGCTAGTTTTCTTGCGGCTAGCAATAAGTCTAGCTTTAGCTTTTCTTCGGATGAGCCTTCTCCAATGTATTTATCAGCTAGTGTTTTAAGTGCAAAAGATGGTTCGTTTTCATTTAGCAAATGTGCAGACAACATTGTATCGTAGATAGTCTCAGGCAGTGTTAGCCCATCAACATGCATAAAGTGTAAGTCGAACTTAATATTGTGGTTGATTAGTGCACGACTGCTTAGGACAGCAAATAGTTTAGATAAGCTATCTTTAGTTAAATTAGCACAATTAGCATGCCTAAAAGTAAAATAATACTTAACATCAGGTTGTTGATGCATTAATACAGCTATTCCCACCAGCCTATCACCTAGAAAAGGTTTTAGGCCAGTGGTTTCGCAGTCAACAACAATTTTACCTGGTATTGATTGGATTTTACTTAAGGCCGCATCAAAGTCGAGTTGGTTATCGATAAGCATGCAGCATCCAGTTAGTGAGGGTTAATTAAAACGGTACAGTTGAATCATTAAATTCTTTTGTTTGTGTTGCAACACGTGTTATGCGTGAGTTAATTTTACCGTTAAACGGTTTGTCTTTTTCCAGAGTTAGGTCCACGTTTTTATTGAGCACATCAGCACGTTTAAATTTAATGTCGCCGCTATTGTTTAAGCCGAAGGCTGCTAAGACTTCCCTGGTTTTAAATATGCCCTTCCCGGTTAATGGGGCGTATAAATAGAACTCTTTCCCTTTTGCTTCGCTCTCTAACCCAACAAATCGAAATACAAACTGTTGATTACCGGCTTGACTGGTGTTTTGCTCAACACTAAGGCATTTAGCCACATAGACACCGTTTGGCACGGAGAAGTCACGCACAGAATCCGTATTGCGAGGCTGTTGTACGGGGGCATCGCCCAAAGATACGGTAAACTCTTCCTCTTCTTGCGCTACTGGTGATCCAAAAAATTCGCTCATAATTGCTCCTAGTTTTTAACTACAGATGATTTCGGCGGAATTGCCTGTTCATCGCGGTTAACATTATTTATTATAGCTATCAGGCATGACGATAAATTTATCACTACCTGCGCTACATCTATAAACGGCATACGCAGTACCTTTTCTGGATTTTGCGTATACTGCATGCACCAATCTCTTAACTTATCTAATTCTTCCTGTGTCATGCTGTCTCATTAAATTTTTTGTACGCATCGAATATAGTGGCCAATGACGGATTCTCAATTATTGGCTTGACTTTGTCGACGCTTAAGTTATCTAATAAGTATTTCGCATAATCCGAATTACGTGTCTTAGCTACAACTGGTCCATAGTGTCCGAAAACTAGTTTTCTAGTGTCAGTTTTAGGGTCAAAGAACAAATACCATACATCATCCATATAACCGCGCAACACCTTTGATATTGTATCCGTAAAGTCAGGTACAATTGCTGTAGGCGCCAAATTTTTATCCTCAGACTTGGTAGTTGGGTCTTTAGGATAGCTGCTCTTAGCCCAGGCTGTAACGATAACGTTAACATGGTCTAAGTCTTTTAAATGCCTGAAGATTGACAATAACCGTGCAGTATTGAGCTTATAATCACGCATTTCGATACTGTATTTATCAGTACGACGAGAGTTTGGTTTATTGACTGCCTCTTCTGCTAGGTCTTGTAAGTCACGTTTTTGCAGCTCTGATGCACCGTCAATAACTAGTGTCTTAATGTTGGCTAGTTCCTTGGACTTACCTGACAATGCCCACAAAATTTCTTCGATTTCTTTTACGCCTGAAACTTTGCCATCCGGAATAAAAACACCGTCTTTATTAGCAATTGTTGCAGCGCCACCATCAACATCGAGTAGAAGAATGTCTTTTAAATCAGGGTGATTACTACCTTTGCCAATAAATTCGGTTTTACCTACACCTGATTCAGCGTATACCATGATTTTACGTTTTCTGGTTTTATTTGTATCTTTTACTTTTTTAATGATCACTTTTTTCTCCTAACCTTCCAACTTAATCGTTGAATTTTTACTGATATAAAGCTCATTTCTTATGTAATCCACGTCATCACCTTGCATCTCACCCTGACAAATGGTTTTGTAGTAGCAAGATTTGCAATTAAAGGCGTACATAGTAGGATACATGTTTTCTTTATCCTCCGCCATTATTTTTGCTGTTTTATCTACCCAATTCCATACGTTCTGCACATACTCTTTTGACCTTCGGGTCTTGGTTAGTTTAAACATTTGTGTGCCTGGTGATTTTGGTATTTTAGGCTTCATCTCAAACAATATCGAACCAACGCAATCGATATTATGATAATCAAGCATATATTGGTAAGTGGCAAACTGCATATTAAAGATATCGTCTCCATGGTCTTCAAAACGCTCCCTGGTTTTATAATCGATAACGAATATCATACCAGTTGATTTTTCTCGCGCAACTAAATCGACGTATCCTTGATAGCCGTCAAAACCGGTTACAGGCACAATAAGTTGCCCTTCAACAAGCGGCTTGTCGTTAAATATTACGGGTTCCCAGTTTTTTGGAGAAAAATACTGCATTGCAGCTGACGCTACTTCGTTAGCTTGTTTGACTAAGTCAGGCAATAACACTAATTTTGAACTATCAACACCTCTTCTTATGACGTCGTCTTTTGCGTGTGCTACACCTTGTTCAATAGTTTCGCCTAAAAATGCAGCTTCGCAGCCACCGTGTATAAGTATGCCCCGTGTAAATCTTTCCCAGGTTTCGATTGACACCTCAGATGGTTGAGGGATTAACCCTTGATGGTATTTAAAATCATACGATTTACGGCATTTAAGCCACGCCATCATCTTCGAATAGCTGAGATAATTGGGATTATTTGCCATGTAATTATTTTAGTCCTTGTTTAAATACACTTATCAAGTTAATTTCGCATGCTGTTACCTTACTTTCGGCTCGGTTAACAAGAGCAGCTAAGCTTTCGTCTTGTACTACTCTTGCGGTAGTTAGCAAGCTGGCATATTCAGCAACTGCGTTTTTGTAACTAGTAAGTAACTCTTTAACTTGTTTTTCCATTTTAGACTCCATGATTAAGAAACCAATGTCCTATACAAATAGAATCACATATATCGGTGTTCAGCAAATCTTTCTTGTAAGTTTTTTTAACGAAGGCTCGTGATAGGTCCTTGGTGTTCTGGCCTTTATGGGGGCCGAATAGTTTATTTTGCCAGGTGGCAGGCTGCACAAACTCGTGGAAAAATATGTCATTATTCTCCGCTACAGCTTGACACAGCCCCCGGCGCATGTATAAAGTACCTGAGCCTTTTAAAAATTTCCCGAAAAACCCGTCTTCAATTACAGCCATGCGCTCGTTAACACTAATCGAAGAGTACGGTAACAGCATGTTACTAATTACTGCATTTAAGGATTCAAAACGATTACCTTCTGCTGTTTGGTAATCGACCAGCTGCTTGTTAACAAATAACGCTGCTCCAGCTTTTGCCCCTGGATCAATAGCTATTACTAACTTACTACTCGACATCGATATTTTCCATACTGTCTTTCAACTCTGGTAAATCATTTAAAATTTCTTGGATATCTTTTGTAAAAGCGACTCCGTTTTCGTCAACCCAGAAAGTCTCATTGTCTCTGTTAATAAGGTAAACTGCTTTTTCTTGGTTGTGTAATCGCAAAGTATATGCTTTAGTAGCGATATATTGTGGTAAAGTATCTAACTTTGTTGCATAGTTACGGCTAAATAAGTTATTCTGACGGTCTTCTTTATAACGTTTCATAAGTTTTGATTTCAGCTGGTTTAGTTTTACAGTCACAGCGCGGGACGTAGTGTTCATTTTAACCGCAATGTCACGCACCGGCAATTTCTCCAAATACATTTCAACGATTCGACGCAACTCTGGATGTAAATCATTGGCATACAAAGTAAAAACCTCACCAGTAAATTTAGCATGCTCCGAAAATGATTGACTAAACATATGTGCCGACGCGTCTTGACAATTAATATAGTCATTGTTTAAGTACATTTTGAGTTTAGGGTCTTTTTTAATGCGATTTAACAATGGGTTAGACTTATCAAACATCTATTACTTTCCTTTTGCTGCTAAAAAGTTTGCTAACAATATCCACGGAGTAGCCCAGCGCACCTTGTTTTGAGGTGCATTTTCAACTACCCCAATGTCAATTAATAACTGTATGTAATCTTTTTTAAATTTTATCCCCCTAAACTCAAGCTGATCTACCCAATCAGGGTGGGTCTTGCTATGTTTACGTAACTTATCGTAGATAGCATTGCGTTTTAAAAATTTTTTGCTACGTAGACCACGTTTATTCATGGTGTTTTTTGCTATGTACCCCAATAAGTACAAAAATTCGCTATTATAGCGCGTTTCAAAAGTTCTGAGCCCGGCAATTCTAAGGGGTATGTATAAATTAGGTAATTTTGCTATTAAGTTACGCCCAAAATGAGTGCTTTTAGCAAACTGGTCCAAAAACGTGATGAAAAACGCATAGTTAAACGCCTTATGAGAGTCCTGGAATAATTTAGCGAACTTAGCGTTTTGATGTGTGTACCAAGGGAAGCAATCTTTTATAATATAGTCAAAAAAATATGCTTTGTAAGGATCTTGGCAGTACTTATTCCAGAAGGAATACGCTTCGTCAGAAGAAAAATTAGCGCGCTCTGACGCAATTTCCACTGCGAATTGTAGTGTTTTAGGGTACTGGTTTTGCATCTTTAATTGTAGGTTTTTAAAAAATTGAGGCCGACTTTCCGGTCTTGCCAACACCACCATCGTTGCGCCAAAAAGTTTTTGCCCTTTGCTTCGCCAGTAGATCAACAATTTATTAAAAACATCAGCTAATTCAGGCGTGTGCATCAACCAATCAATGTTGTCTAACACTACGATATGTGGCTTTTCAGTCAGGTTGTTATACCACTGGTTAAGTATATAATGCCAGGAGTCGACTCGACCACGGTGCTTGACAACGATATCTAAGTGCGGTACAAAATCAAACTGCCTTACAATAACATCAGTTTCTTTTTGCCACTGGGCTAAAGAGTACGTCTTTCCTGTACCTACAGGTGAAAATACTATAGTGGTCTCGTCAGTAGGTAATACGACTGGGGTAGGACGCATATTAATCCTCAGAAGTAGCTAATTCATCTAAAGCGTCTTGTAGATTTTGACCTAGGATATTGACAATATCACTGATTGACCGCAAAGAATGCAGCTGATTGGTTAGTTTTAGTATTGCAAAATCTTTCTTTAACTTTGCTAACTCTTCATTTAATTCATCGATAGTTTTTTCCATAAATTCTCCTTTTTAAAGCAATTTAGAGGATAACTCTGCTAATTCAGAGCGTTCGCACTTAGATAATGTAATCGTACCTGCTATACCTTGACCTTTAAACCGATTCATGGCATAGACTAGTCCGTTATTAGTGGAGTCCACGTAAGTATTGTCAATTTGATAAGGATCTCCTGCTAGCACAATTTTAGTGTTATCTCCTGCTCTAGTTAATATCGTTTTGACTTCGTGCGGTGTTAAATTTTGTGCCTCATCGATAATCATGAATTGGTTCGGAATAGACCGTCCACGTATATA